>Ga0049105_1001068_pt1 | contig 11338 bp, 9 predicted proteins | sample WorMetvaBAHAMAS1_FD_61260 | JGI IMG/M metagenome (GOLD analysis project Ga0049105, IMG submission 61260) | Worm MetaG Olavius vacuus BAHAMAS.1 | ecosystem: Host-associated > Annelida > Digestive system > Unclassified | place: Germany: Marburg | collected 2013-04-09 | reverse complement strand
ATAGCAACAATATGTATCTAATTAGCGGTAATATTACCAGTAATGTTACCGGTAATTTACTGGTAATTACCGGTAACGGTAACATTGGGAATATTACCAGTAATTTTCGAACCCTAATTGTGGGTTATTGGTCGGGCGGTCAAAAGGCTGCATGAGGTCAGGCCAAATTTTCCGGCCCGACACATCTTTTTAACACTGATCTCCCCGAACCTCGTCAGACACAGTCTCCTGCACTTTCACCTATCACACATGGCAGTTCATCATCTTCACCATCTTCACTATCACTACTTGCATCTTCTCTTACTCGTTCAGTATTTCATTCTGAACTCAAGACTTGGCTCTTTATCAAATCATTTCCTCCATAGACCTTTTCCTTTCCTACTGGACTGATTCCATGGACTCTCGGACCATTCTAATGATTTTACTCTGCTCAGCGGCTGGATTTGTTTGCATGGTGTGTTAGACTAAGCCGGCTCCTAGTCGGTTTTTGAACGCACTTTAAATCCCTGCACTTTCATTTCATATCATTTCATCTTTAGTTCTGATGAAATGCAGTAGTTAGTTGTACAACAGTACGAGGTGTGTATGTGTGTGAATGTGTCTGTAGCCTGACGCGACTGTCGCTGCTGCTGCTTGTTCTACATTACACTGTTGAAATGATATTCCACACGTCGCGTCTTCTCTACTTCTCGGAAAAGGCAGACGTAGCAAATTATGGGTACATTGTTTGTTCTTAACTCTTGTTTCATCACAACAGCAAGTTTCTGCTTAACCATAGTACCATTGCCAGGACTGCTCTCTTACTGACTTGCTCGTTTAAAGACATATAACTTATGGCTTATGGCTGATGTCTTGTCGTTTGCTAGCTTAATTGGGTTTTATGGTTTCCGTTTCAGACCACAGAAGGGGAAGAGCTGCCAAACCTTGGTCTGTGCAAAATCTTTTTAGCCATCTTCTTCTCCTTTGTCGTCTTCATTATGTTCAAGATTGCAAATATGACTGGATGCTTTGACGGTGACGGCGTGTCGTTAGCGTCGTAATTTGCGGTAAATTTGTTGCCGTCGTATGCTGAGTTTTGTTTGCTCAGCAAATAGCACGTCCGAACTTTGCATATTTACGGCTACGTCATCAGTAACGTTTCTGTTACTAAACAGACGGGTCAAGACAGTTTGTTTAATCATATCCAACCCGATGAGATTTGCAGTCTTCGGGCTTTCTGCAAATGCTCCATCTAGCACATGCTACACTCAATCTGGCACTAGATGCAGTTGTCACCATCCACAGTGAAGAGGTAGACGTTGGCCAGTGGCCACAGCATTTGTGGATTCAGAGTCCGACAGTGGATTTCATAGCTAACTCTGCTTGGAAAGTAGCTTACGATCAGTGCTGATGAATGGCACTACAGTTTGTTGCTGATCTTGCAGAATAGAGAGAGAATAATTATGCTTTCAAGCACTGGCATCGCTTTGGGCCTAATTGAGAGTACTGCCTTAACTCAGTATCCCATTTCCTCTGCGCCTTGAAATGGCCCAAGTTTAGGGGCTTTGTTGAGCACTTTGAACTTTCCGAGTGAGATCTGAGGTGAAGCCCCAGACAAGATAGAATCTAATGCTTTTTGGCTGTTGAATTGGCATCTGTTGAGGATCTTTTTTATGAATTCACAAGAACCGTTTGACTGAATTTGGCAGAATTGTGACAGAAGTGATTGGTATGGTGCCGCATACTCCAAAAAGTGTTTTAACTTCTTGCGTGTATAATGTGTATATAATACTAACATTATTAACTAATGACAATCTTTTAACATTATTAGTATTACTGTTATTACCTTACATATTCTCTTAATGCGGTGTGCTACTGTATTTCATGCATCATGTACTGTATTCTGTTGCCGTATATGATAATAAACAATTTCACTTCAGGGTATCTTGTAAATGACGCCTATGGTTTTAAGCACTAATAAGTGATTGTATTAGTTGTTGGCTGCAATGTGTTCTGGCGTAGATTCCGGTTGTGGAATGTACTGTTCGTTCTCGTTCGACTGGGAACAATTACGCTGTCTGTGCTGACTCTTTGGTTTGTGCCATTTCTCTGTGTTTTGCATGGCAGCTTATTGTACTGTTAGTAAGTAAGTAAGTAAGTGAGGTGATTACTAAATGGTGCTCTTAACTAAAATAAGTATGTGGTTATGATGCGTGTATACTGTTTCAGCCAAGTTACAACAAGAGTTTAGGTATACCGAAGAAAGTCTTTGAAAGAGAATAGATTTTTCTAAACTACTGGGAAAATCATGGAATTTTAGTTTTTCCAGGTAGTTAATTCACGTAGAAGGAAAATGCAAGATAAATTCACGTCATATCAGCTGAGGTAACCGTAATATGGTACATTTTTTTAGTGAAAGGTATGATTGATTAATTTTTGTACAGTGTGATGATTGCATATTCGTGTAAAACTCCTGAAAAGTGGTTTCTAGTTACCTGGAAATTCGTGGAAACTAGTCATTTCTTATACCTGGAAAGACCTGGAAAACTGCATTGAGCCCTTTGTATGAGCCGAGCCCTGTATATCAGCTCTTAAAAATGATGACTGTCGAAATTACATTACTTAACTGTCAGCTTTATTGTACTGAAGTATGTCAATAGACAGCACTGTCGTCTGTTATTAAATAAGTTAAGATTTTCATTTGACAGTAATCCGATTATAAATCTGTCAGTAATTTGTGATACAGGTATGGACTGTCGAAGACGAACAACGTGTCGATTGATTTTGCTGAGGGAAATTTCAACACACAGTTTGTTCGGTACGTCTATGCATTTTTTCCTGCTGGTGGATGTGATATAATGTCAGGATTTGGAGTATGTCTCATGTTCCCTCTGTTTATACTTGTCGTGTAATTTTGTAAAAAAAAATTCCTGTATTTTAATACAGATGTGCAGCGGCAGTGAAATTTTGTTTTCAGCAGCTGCTTTGAACTGTTCTGTACATTGAATGACTAAGTTCTAGACCAGGTCAACTCAGCCTTGCATCCCTCCGGGGTCGCTAAATCGAGTACCAGCTTCGGCTGGGGTAAAGGTGGGAAAGTTACCTCTGCCGGGTGGCAGGTAACACTGTGTGATCTCATATGGCATGTGATTTCCCGTAGCGGTGTGGTAATTTCGATTACGAACTGCTATATCCGGTTTACTTTACTTTTTACTTTTTAAGTTAACTGGTCAGTCTTACAGGATATACCATTCGACTTGCTTTCCTGGGTTTCACGGAAACTAAGCCGTTACTTGCTACTACTACTGTTACTGCTGTTACTTGATCTGTAAAGCACATTCATCCATGTAAAACACAAATCGGCCCACCCCGTTGTTAAATAACAAATAAAATCTGGTAGAAATTATGTTGATGCAATTTGTTATTCTAGGTATTATCAGCTTTACACAGTTTATGCTGCGACAATGATTGCAATGTCCGAAATGTGCAAATAAGAGAATATGTACATGGTGCTTAAAAAGTCAAAAACACTGCAAATTCCTTTCTGTGGCAACAGCGAATGACGTGTCAGACATGAGTTTTGATGCATAGCATGACAGATGACTCTCAGATGAGCAGTTGATCATAGTCAGTAGTTGACGTCGGACATCCACTCGCATTTGTGCATTAGGTATGGCAGTGAAAGTGTTGGTTTGTGAACTGATCGTTTCAGTGTGTGTTTACATTCATGTAGTTGCAAGGACAAATTCGTGTAAGAACATGGTGTTGCGAGGTGGGAGGTTGCAAGGTTCAATTTCCTACTTCCTCGCAACTGGGTCCTCGCTAGAGTTTTGCACGGGCGTGGGTATGGGGCCAAACCCGTGGGTTTCCCGCGGGAACGGGGTTGAAAAATATGTGAAACCCGCGGTAATTGTGGGAATGGGTACAATGCTCACTGGAATACCGCGGGCGTGGGTAAAACTGATGCGAATTTCCCGCGGGCGTGGTACTAAAAGTCTGATTATATTGCATTGACGAAAGAAGCAGCATTAAATTAACAATTTAACAGCTGTCGGTATAGTTGTCAACAACACTTCCGACATGACTTCTACGCTTCACTAGCGTAGCTTTTGCCATGTGTGAAGTGGGTATGGTTCGACAATTAGTTACAGCATCAATTTTCAGCTATTTCTTTTATGGTGATTAAATGATGTCTGACTGTCATTGATGGCACTTTGCAAGTATATCAAATAGTGCAGGGTTGGGAATGGGGACAGCAGTGAACATTGTGGGGATGGGGACGGGGTTGGAAAGACAACATGAGGGGATGGGGCGGGCCTGGAAATTAGATGTGCGGGAATGGGAACAAATGTTCGGGGAGCGGGTGGGTGCGGGGTTACAACTCCAACCCCATGCAAAACTCTAGTCCTCGAAAATGAATGTCAAGGCGGCCAGTGATGTAGATCCAAAGTATTAGCTAAATCCTCTCTCCATCGTTAGCATACAAGTCCGTGTGGGAGATGAGTGGGTAGATATAGTGTGGGCGTGTATTCTAATGTATGTGTGGTTGCGAGGTAGAATTCGTGTAGGAGTGCGGTGTTGCGAGGTTCAACAAGTTGCGAGGTGCAGTTTTCTACTTCCTAACAACCTGATAAAAACCTGTATGTGTGTGTTACAGTGTGAACTGTCTGGCGGGAGTGTTTCTCGTTCAGGCGTGGATCATGTGGAATTTCATCACATTCCACCTACACCGTGCTCGAGAAAGAGCCACTGCCGAGGCGCCGGTCATCAGCAAGAAACTCAACTCGCCGTCATCGCCACCGAGAAAGAAAAAGAGAGGTCTGTTCTGCCATTCTCTGCGGTTAACAAACAGTTTAAAAACATATTTATCCTTACATGTATGTATTCAGGTTCTCCATCTGACTGTCCGTCCGTTGTCCGTTCTTCATCCGTTAACACCTATTTTGCATGACGCTATATCTCTGTACTTAGTGGAGGGATTTCAATGAAACTTACCACAAATATTTGCCATGTGAGTGGGAATTGCAGAAAAGGTTTTCAAAGTCAAGAGGTCAAAAGTTAAGGTCATGTGCACAAATGTATGAATTAAGTTTTTAGGCCTATTTTTAGTGATACATGCTATATATTGTGAATATTGAACTCTAATATGCCAGTGGACAGTTTTTTTTGTAACTAGTGTACACTAAGTAACTTTTGTATTGTATTGTACTGTACTTGGAGGAGGTATACATTTTGATGGTGTGATATACCGGCTTCGCAGTGTTTATGTCTGTTGAGATTGTTATCAATCAGTGTACTGTTATTCGAACTTGATTCACAACTGTCGAAAATTCCAAAGTAAACAACTGCCTCGAATAGCTATTTGTTATTTACGAAAACAGTTAATTGCAAAGTTGGACTGAAAGAAAAAATTTCAAACCCGACATGATCTGATTTTAAATAGCTGATGGTTTTCGGAAGTGTCGGAATCCGTCGGATTTGGATTCGGAATCCGTCACATCCTTGCATCTTAGCACACTGATAGCCTGGAGCCGAGTGTGTGGAGTTGAAAGAGAGAGATGAATATTGTTGTTTTTCATGTACAGGGCCGAAGGATGACGAATCCAAGGGGGAGATGTCGAGCGGTGATGAGCCAGTGCCTACAGTGAACGGAACACTGCGGCAGCGAGGTGGTACTCCGCGACATCGCTAGCTGCTACAGCTGCTGCCGCCATCCTCCGATGTCTCTGAACCGCTTGCATCCGAAGTCTGTAAATCGGCACCAGAAGACCATGCCGATTTTTTGTCTCAGTCATTGCCCACCAGTCTCTTATGAGTGGGAAACTAGCTGCCATATCTGTACAGTACGCACACTGGAAGTACTCTTTCCCTTGTTCTCTGACCCCAGTTTTGGACTACTTCTGGCGAGAGTACTGTAAAACCCTTAATTTTGATCACCCTTAATTTTGGCGTTTGAGTCAATTTAATTATTTTGAACCCCGTAATTTTAGCATTTTTGCTACCTACTACACTGAAACGTTACTGTATTCAAATTATCGCGACCCGTTATTTTCGCGAACATGCCAGGCTCGCGAAATAAAGGGCACGCGAAAAAAAACTGGTTTTACAGTATATGCGGTCGCCATGATATTGACATTATTGATCCCTGTGACCTGCATGTCTCGAGGCTCGCATAAGTGTTAGTGGTTGAGGGAACGATATGTTTTGGTTGTGGAGGCACGGTACAATTGGGCTGTGGTTGGATGGTTACAAAGCAGTTGATCCCAGCCAGTCGTTGGCCAATGTATTTAGTATTTCTGTGGTGTGCATTTACAATTGTCGGCAACCTATTTTAACGGGTAGTGACGGTGCCTTGGACATTGGCTTTGTTCCCCCAGAAATCTTGCCTCGTCGCCGCTATGGTTATAAATAATTTACCGAGCGTGACGTGACTGCTTACTCGGAAACGAATGCAAAGAGGGTGATGGAAACGTAAGCAAATGGAGAATAGTTGGGAAAAGTGTAAGTTGTTGAATATTGGTGGATAATTTGGCACTTCGACTCTCAAATTATTGGGCAGTCATGTCGTCATATGCAGAGGCCGAGTCTGGGGAACTACTGCAAATTTCTTATCAGAACTTCCTGGAGTACTTGCTTGGAAGTATGTTAATGTGTAATATACCGTATTTCTTCTGTTAGTTCGGACAGAAAAAATAATTATTATTTCAAATGTCCGAAATAACAGAAGTAGAAAAAATAATTAGTGACGCATCAAACAGCACGTGTCCAAATGAGCAAACCACGTGGTAATAACACAACTTGATGCCATATAACGTTTCAACACGTGCCACCCTAGTTATCATATCGCTTGAACATCTATTCTATGTTGTGTTTTTGTTTACACTGCGCGTTTGTTACGTGTGTGCTCAATAATAATTGTGTGTCCGAATTATTTGAAATGCACGTCCGAACTGTTAAAAGCTAAAAAAATTATTATTATTTTCACTGACAGACAGTGTCCAGATTAATGAGCATCCGAACTAATAGAAGAAATACGGTAATATAAATTTCAGTCAGTCTGTCGATCACAAAACTAATGCAGGGCTATAACTGGGGATGTTTTGGGTGTGAAAACGTTCCCAAAATAAAATTTTAAAATACCACATCAAATTTAATAGTGAATACACGTTAACGTAGAGTACATATTCAGCCGTATTTATTCAAATTTTCAGATTTTGTTCAGCAGAAATAGAGTGTTTGGAGCCACTGGACAGTTTCCTGCGCTGTAAATGTGACAACAAAAAATGCATTTGCATCTGATATGTTTGCTTAGACCCCACTGGGGGGAGCTAACAGCACTCCCCAGCTCCCTAGCAGGATTTGAGGGGCAGCTTAGCAGGAAATGAGAAGGGGGAAGGATAGGAGGGGAGGTAAAATTGGGGGAGGATACATCACTGAAATAAATTTCTGGTGATGATGTTGACTTAATGCGAGCCTGCATCATGCCGGGTCAACCTGCCGATACCGAAGTCTTTGAAGTCAACAAAACAAGGCATTCTTGGGCTTAAATGTTTTTGAAATATCACCGACAGTGAGCTGTGAATTCTGTACAAGCTGGAGCATGCATGGCAGCCGCGTTACAGTATAAGTAGATGCCGTTTTAACTGGAACGCTTGTGTTTATTGCTGTAAATATCGAAGTGGAATAATCGGCATAATGTACATAATGTGTTCGTGTTTGCGTTGTATGTTATAGGTCCTTAGTACTGGTGGATGGTAGCTTCTGTAGATTTGTGCTATAGTATGTTTGTCCATGGTGACCACTTGGTTGTTCCTTTGGGTCATTTGACCAGTAACAAATCCGTCCCCGATATGACCTGTAATGCGTTTTGTGGGACGTTACATTACATTAGAAACTATTTATAGTGGCCTAATTAAAAGTAACTTTAAGGACCACTATGGCGACGGAGTTATAAAACAATGTCTGGGTAAGATTGCCGAAATAAAGCATTAATTCTGATTCAACCTGACCACTTGGAGTGAGTAACCTGGAGAGTCAGGAATTCGCCTGACCTTTGGTCGGAAGCATTGTCATCAAAGTTTGATGCCGTGTGTGGGTGAACAGGTGATATGGTTACCAGAACTAGCAGACTTGTGCAGTATGCATTAGTGGTGTATGGGACATAGTGATCGATGATCTAAAGTTGGTCGTATGCTGTGTCATTGGCAGTACTGTGGATAACACTGTGAAGAAAGAGTTGAGAAAGGAACGTTATTTGCCAGTGTAAAATTCCTTTTCTTCTTCTTCTTTATTTAATGGTCTGCTATGTAGCAGGTTTATGGGATTACTCTTCTGTTTGTAGCTCTCCATCCTTACGATCAGTGGCGGCGCTACACCAGAGCATGCCAGGTCAAATGACCTGGCTGGAAGATCCACCGCCCTGGCTCCACCCTGCCTAGCCCTGTGTATTGCATTGCTTCTGTAATAGTGTGAACAGAGAGTGAAAATGTTGCCACCATATCTGACCGCTTTATTTGTTTTATTTTGATGGCGAAACGGCATTGGCGGTCTGTGTTTTGAGGGCACAACTAAAAAAAGGTTGTCAACTTTTTTTAGGAAAAAAGTTCATCTTGGTGACCTGACTGGAGGATTTTCTGACCTCGAAATGACCTGGGTTTTTTTACTGCGCTGGCGCCACCACTGCTTATGATCTTCTGCTGCCCTTTTCACTTCTCGGTACTTTGCTGATGACGTAAGGTCACTCGGCGTGTGCAGTCTCTTTCTTCTGTGGAATGCTTTGCCGTCCATTCTCGCTTCAGTAATCTCTTGCAGCAAGACCATTTCTAAGCACATGCCCCAACCATCTATGTTTATGTTGCCAGATTGTATGTGACATGCTTTTTTTCGTTCAGTTTTTCTGGAACAGATGTACTTGTTTCTTTGTCCTTTCAGCTGATTATAGCATTCTTCTCCAAATCCAAACTTCGAAGGAAAAGTCGGGGACGTATGTAAGTGATGAAATACCTGTAGATGATTTCACAGTTTTGCTGATAGATAAGGTTGAAGTAGTTGTTTGAGTGCATGTTACTGCGTAATAAACTATGAAATTGATGTGTATATAATGATGCAACATGCTGCTAATGGTTGACTGGGAAGTCGGAGTAATTCTGTGCCCGTTGTAGACTGGTCACCGTGTTTGTTGTGGTAATCTGGTCATGTAGCCGTTTGCTAGCGAATATTTACTAATTTTAACTGAACTTCTGTTGTGGTTGCATGTGTCCGATTTTGCGATTATCGTGACATGCATGCAAAATGTAAGTACGGATTGTCTCGGCCCGCTGCCAGTCCGTAGGTGGGCCAAATTATGTGAGGGCTGGCATGTTCTGCAGAACAGGCACCACGGAGGGGGGCTGCCTTGGCCAAGAAATATGCATCTTTTGAAGTAGAAAGGAACTGGGTTGGCATAGCGAGCATCAATACTAACTGAACTAACCTCATATCATTGTCTTGTATCATAAGGGCTAAAGAAATGGAGATCGGTGCCGTCATATGAGTCTTTGTGGTTTTGGAAGGATTTATGCTCTATTTTTGTGAATTATTGGTTAAACTGTTAGCTGCGCTGATTTTGTGCTTCAGTTCTTGTTGACACCGATGCCACTGAGCTACTTGAATTGCCGATGCTGCAGATAAGTTAAACCTTCGTGTTAACGAAACAGTGCACGTGCCGATGTACCTTGTAAATTGCACGAATATATAATAGTCGAGAAATGCACGATTGGATGTTTGTGGTCGCTGGAGCTTTCCTGTACTGAAAGTAGAGTTTTCTCCTGTTATTTGTGGTCATTCTGTGGAAATGTGTTGCTAAATGATCTGTACGTTTCTGGGCGTGAAGTGTGAGATTGAATGAAGTGAATCTTATGTCCACTCCACATGAATTAGATGATTTTGTAGACCAGTCATTGTCCTTAGAAATGCATCGATTAAGCACTGGCAGATTGTCGGTCAGCCGACAGTTGGCGCCTAACAATCGGCCAATACCGATTAATACAAAAAAACTTATTTTGCTGTCTGATTTAAGTTATTTATTTAGGCTCCGATTGTTATCCGAGGACTCCTACTTACTTGAAGGGCTGCAGTGTGCCGACAAAACAAAAACGCACCCAAAAGCAAAGTTACAAAATGCACCGACAACGTGTGCTAACACTTGATTAACTGCTAACTCTGTGCTGCTTGTGTTATGTGGTGCTGTAAAGGTTAAGGAGGAAGTTTTGGCTATTGGTGAAAATAGGATAATATAGTGTTAATGGAAAAGTTGAACTTCAGATGTTTTGAGAAGATACAAACGCTGCAACGCAGTTTAGTTGTTCATGGTCTGGCAGTCGATGAATGTCTATCACTTGAATAAGCTCACCAGTTGACGACAAACGTTTTTTTTGGTCAGATTAATCCTAAAACAACTGTAGTATTTGCTCAGTTTTCAGTGACGCAACTTCTTCAAACTGTGGACTCTTGCCAGTTTAAGTTAGTGATAAGGCTAAAGTGATTTAGGCACTGCTGCGCAAAGTCAGTGTCATTGTGCTTGTTGCGAATGCTTGTGGTCTGTGACAACTTGCGTGTTTTGTCTTCCACTTCATGCAGTAATTGCCTTCAAATTCTGTTAATGGGCATCTGTATTATTGTGAGTGCAGTGGGGTGGACCTGATGGGATTGAAGTCTAATCCTTAGGACCTATCTTCTTTTAGTGCTTTGACACTGTTGGTTCGGTCATTTGACTCGTAAAAACTCGTCCGATATAACCGATAATGTGTTTGTTGGGACGTTAAACTATATCTATCTGTCTGTTGGCTGCAGTTCAAGGTCTGCTGTTGGCTGCATTCATGTACAGCTGATATGGTAAATCGTATCTGTGTAGGATTTTCCTAAGTGATGTGGCAGAGACCACGTGTGACAAGGTCAGTTGAAACCCGATTGTGCGATAATAGATGACTGCAGAAGCTGATAACTGATCTTCCATCCCATGTGCAGTTGTGTCAACATATCTGACCATATCGCGTGTTGAGATATGTGTACAAGATGTAGAGGAGTAGTGAAGGACATCAGGATACATGGGTTGAGTCCTGGTGATTGAGAGATAGCTAGCAGACATCTACTCATTTATAGTGACTTTTACTGCTTTGGAATACCATGGAGTGACATGCAAATTGTGTGATGTGTTTTAAGTGACAGTGCATTTCTCCTTTCTGGAGGTTAAGAGGGAATGTTATCAGAACTGCTCCGTGCTGGGTTGTGTGACACAATGTTCACAGTCAGCAGCACACTCATATGAGCAGTTCTTACAGGTCCAGCAGATTGGGTTTGTCACATTGGGACCCTTACGCCA
>Ga0049105_1001067_pt1 | contig 11341 bp, 8 predicted proteins | sample WorMetvaBAHAMAS1_FD_61260 | JGI IMG/M metagenome (GOLD analysis project Ga0049105, IMG submission 61260) | Worm MetaG Olavius vacuus BAHAMAS.1 | ecosystem: Host-associated > Annelida > Digestive system > Unclassified | place: Germany: Marburg | collected 2013-04-09 | reverse complement strand
ACCCGAAAATCTGGTTTTAAACCGATACTCTGAGTAAATATGGTTTATAGTTCAGTTAAAAACTAGGTTTTCGACCAACCAGATGCTATCAAAATCGCAGACAGCGATTTGCACTTCATTTAAAGTCAAGAAAAGCACAGTAACCATAAATTATGAGCAACATTCAGTCTCAAGTTCAGTTTTAAACTGTTTTAGTGAAAGACTTGGTTTTAAGTAGAGTTGAAGACTGAATTTCTGCATCACTTTACTTTTCGGATCAAATTAGGTTTTAAACCAAAAGCTTGGGCTAAAACTATAGTTTAGAACTTAAATTTTACTGAAAGATAAAATTCCCCGTTATGTATATGTGTGCCTAAATTCATTCCTGCTACCAAGGGAATGCTCAGTCAGCGTCCAACACCACTGGCTTCATGATGGACCACACAGCAAGCACACACAATACAGTGGAACACTGGCTCCATGGAGTTACAGACACAGTACTCAGCCATACCAACATGGATCTTGGTAGTACTTAATTAGCTAGCTGCCTAATTAATGCACAGCCCCTTCCGGCACACCGCCCTGCCGCAGACGACCGACAGATGATTGGTCGCTGCCAGTGCCACAGGCCGTGCCAGTGCCCATTTCATTGACACCGTATGCCCAATGTGGTGCGTTTGGGTGTGTTCTTTTATTGAACCAGATGTTTTGAAAACAATGTACCAATGTGGTGCGTTTGGGTGTGTTCTTTTATTGAACCAGATGTTTTGAAAACAACGTACCGTTCGACAATACCACTCCGATTTATATGATCAATCTGCTCTGGGAATTAGGATTAGGATTTAGGTTGGACTCAGAATTGTACTATTTAAGCATTTTAACATAGAATAAGGAAAGTGATACCTTATCTTCCGCGAATTTCACGGACAGTAACATCTTGGTAACAGAATGCACCCACAAAATGAAAATTACATATTCTAGGAGTGCCCATGCATAAATTAGGCAACCAGGTAATGGACGAGACATACAGGAACACACACACATATGTCCATATATTACAATTGCACATTGCCACTGACTCGGTGCTCTTGAAGATCATGTTACTCTGCAAAGCTCATGAAACACTTCCACACCACCTTCATAACAGTTCAGGCTCTAACTACTGCTGCATCAGCACAAATTTACTTACTTATTTTACAGAAATGTCTGTAGAAACCACACAGTCCAGTAACTCTATCGTCAAATTATGACCGATCCTGCCATACATGCACACGCAGCTCTAGAAGCAATAAGTCTGGGATACCATAAAACACCTTTACACCACAGAAGCACACAACATGACAGTCAAACACAAGAATACTGAAGTCACCGACACATCACGCACAATACACGCAACGTTATTAATAGCAAAGAATGGCAGATTCCTACACCACAATTGAGTTTCAGACACGCAAAACTGCTAATAAAATGACGGCACCAGAAAAAAACACACTGCAAGTCTTCGCTGCCAATCAAAATGCACACATTAATGTACTTCACGTAATACAGCGTGGTTGTGACTATGAAACTACCTACACGGTGCTGTATGGCAAGCAGAACACACGACATGGTACTATACTGCAATTCACAAACCCTGTAGCAACAGCTCAACATGCAAAGCATGCAGATTTACAGGCAACAGCTGACAACCGCCGAGCCACTAACACTGACTTCCGCTGTGTTACGGCACCTTATAAATTACAGCAACTACACGTACACGCAAAACAGACAGCATCATGGACTGAAGCAATGTGACAATAACACTTATAATCAGTCAAAAATATGCTTCAAACCTCTTCAATAAGTTTATTATATCAAACATTATAACAACTAACAACAGAGCATTCAAATAAACCCGATTTCAATACTCAAGAAATCAGATCTGCCACATCACTACGTGTTTTCAGACGTCGACTGAAAACTCATCCTTTCGATTGCGTTTAACTCTTGTAAAGTGATTGAAGTTTTTTTCTTGAAAACATTTATCACTATAATGTAATGTCATACTAATCATTACTACAACTAACACGCACCTTCTCCCATCACTTTCGACATACCAGGCTGAGAGCATTTTTCTTATCTCCAACAAAGAGGTTATGTTACACCTGTCTGTCTGTTAGCAACTTCATGTCAAAACTACTGATTAGATCTTCATGAAAATTTCACTGGAGACGTATTTGTGAACACGGAAGAACTGATTAAATTTTGGTTCCTGATCTTAAAAAAATTTGAAGGATTCTTCAACACTGTGAGACAGCACATTTTTCCACAATTTGGCATATGTATCTAGAAAAAAATGATATTGATCGGATCTTCATGAAAATACTATGACAGCTGTTTATTTGGACAAGAAAGATCTCTCTAAATTCTGGAAGTCATCGAGAGTTCTGTGCTCTCTGAATATTCTTGTTTGCAATGCATGCCAACTGTTTTTCGGAACTGTCTCAAAACTTGTCTCTTTTCCCGATTATTTCCTTCCTGTTTTCAGTTTCTAGTTCTGTACACCATGTATAGTACTGGTCTAGCAGTCTTGTACTTGGCCACTCTATATAACGCTAATGTTATGTAACATACTAATGCACACCACACACTGGAGGTTTCATGATACTGCATTGTACAAATTCACTTGTTACTTTACTTCACTTTTCTCCACTGCACCGAGCTGACAGTGCTTGTGGTCTGAACGTTAACCTATAACCACCTGCATAATCACAACCAGGAAAACAGATGATTCAGCCATGGTAGAGAAGAACAGTAGACACCATGTTGTCAATGGACACCGAATGTCCAATGGTCAAGCACACATGACTGTCATATCGTCATTACTAGAGCTAGATGAAAATCACAAATTCATGGAAGCTGTGAATTTTGGCATCTGCGGTAAATTCTGGCACGTGTGCTGTACTTTTGCATCAAAATCCATAAATATCTTATGTAAAACCAGTCTAACGTCACACACTGGACCTAAAATGACCGCAATGATCATTACTTGGATTTGTAACTGTGGCTGCTAACTGGCATTTCGTAAGGCCAAATAAGTCAAATTTGGCATTTCTGAAAGTCGTCCAGCACTGACAATTTGGGCTTGGCAGTTTGGCATTTTCTTGGCACTTTTTACTTAGCTTGGCAGTTAATTTTTGAGCCACCGATTACTTACGGAGTTAAAAGTGCTCATCAGTGCAGTGTCTTTGTAACACAATGTGACCATGTATTGGTGCCACGAACTCTCTATAAATATTTGTGATTGTTTAAAGAAGTCTACTGTGATTTTGTACTTGCTGACTGTGATTTTTGTCCAGCCCCAAGCATTACCCGTTACACACTACAGACTATATGCAATGCCACACACTCAAGACATACACACACCACATTACCGCGGACTGTTTATCAACTGCTGCATTAGGCCTGCTGTACACCGAGATACAAAACGCAAAATACTCTGTACCATGTGCGACATAAAACTGCTGCTGTCGTGAACATTGGTGGAATGCTAGAAGTCAAGACACCAAACATCGGAGACAGGCATCAATCAATTAGCAGGCAAGTGTCTCAAGTTTTACTTCGTCTGAGTTCAACACAGTATCAACCGACATAAAACGCTGACATGAAATGCTTTGTTCCAACGGACGATTACTCCATGCAATGCACTGCATTTGCATGCATGACACCTTCACCACAGAGGTAACCAGTTAACAAAGGTCTGTATGGCCACTACATATGGCAATACGCAATGAATGAACACAGCACTCGACTTGAATAGATGCATTCGTTACTATGCATTCGTTACTATTACATGCACCCCTGCTCTAAAATTACCTTCTCATAACGATTAAAGCATAGGCTTATTGAACTGTGCTTAACTAATTTTACATCTGTCCAACACCATTCAGTATACTCTGCAGACAGTAAAGCCTGCAATCCCGCAGGCAGGGACATTTGCATTTGCAGTACGAGCAGACAGGAGTGCCTGCAGCACTGGCAGGAGGTAATGCCGGCAGTACTGGGAACAAATCAACAGCTCCATTTCCACTCTAGTTAACAATACACCTTCAAACAGAGCATTGCCTGATACAAAGAACTTGGTTACTAGAATGTCTGTTGCAAGCAGTGTGGCACAGAGTACAGTTAACGGCTCAGCGCACGGCCATTGTCGACTCACTGTACTCGCTTGCTGGCAGCACAAAGAACTCTTCCAGCTTCCACTGCAGAGTCTCAAACGTTGGTCGTTCCATCTCGTCTTTGGCCCAGCACTCCAACATGATCTCATACAGGGCTCGCGGGCAGCCTGGTGGACAAGGCATGCGATAGCCGTGCTCCACCTGGTGAAGTACCTCGGCATTAGTCATTCCTAACAACACAGTGAAAGACATCAGTCAACAGCTGACAACTATCATTAGAGATGGGACGAAGTTTGAATTCAAATTCGACAATGTTCGAACTTCAAATGTTTTCAACAGATTTGAAATTTGACGAATGTTTTAAGCACTTTGGTGTCGAATGCGAATTCGTGGAAAATCCTTGTTCTATGACTGATTTCATATGCATAGAGAGCCAGAAAGCGCAGACAAACCTGTTTTTTCTCAAATTTAGCCTATCACACACACTACAGTTATTGAATGTGCAACATGATTTTTGCTCAGTAATGTGTTGCACTGTACTAATATCAACACTGATTTTATTGACTTCAGGAAATAACATATGTTAAATCATTTAATTGACCCAAAACAGTGCATTACGTTCCAACTGATAAAATAAATGCCTCTATTCGCATTAGACAAATTTTGAAAGTCAAAATTGGCATTCAACAAATGCAAATTTTGACCAGCTTCGTCATATCACTAACTATCATCATCATCATCCATCATCCTCATTATCATCATCAGGAATTCGTAGTGCGATGACTACAGAAAATTACAACACCAGTGCTATAGAATTTCAGTCACTAGTATGTAAAATGTAGACGAGTTCTAGTTACCTGGGTAAGGAACGCGGCCAAACGTGACAATTTCAGTCATAAGAATTCCAAACGACCAGACATCAGACTTGATGGTAAACCGGTTGTAGTTTGCAGCCTCCGGAGCTGTCCACTTGATTGGGAAACGTGCTCCCACTCGGGCCTCGTACTCGTCATCCTAACAGCATTATCACGTTTGTTGCAGTTTAATGGCATTCTGAACATATATAGCTAACACTTTTTCTGTACGTAAATTAAATTTTACTGCTTATTTCCACAAAGAGCAGCAAATCAAAGTTAAGTGCATGAAAATTTGCACTATACAGCCATCAGAATTATTTGCCGGTTGGGATTTCATCACCATGTAATGACTCTGGGCAACTTGTTCACACACATCTGCCTCCGTCACAAAGCAGCAGTATGATGTGGTAGTGGCCAAACCGCAATAGAACTCGGCGACTCGAATGATGACCACGGGCCTTGCGGAAGGTAATAACAGCGTACTACTGGGTTTTGACTAATACCACTTGCAGGCTAACTATCCAGTACTGAGATGGGGATCAGCTCTGGCCCCCAATGTTCATACCAAGTATGGGACTGGGAATACATTACCTTCATTTTAGTAACATGTTATAATGTAAAGTAAAAAACACAACCAGAACAGACGACATCGGTAACAATTGGGGATATTAAACGACGTTAAAAAATTTTAACTTCAGTTCATAAGTTCAAAACCAAATTCCGTTTTCCGGCATTCGGTATCTGATTTGTAATCGCAGTCAGTGGCACGTATTTGACAAGCCTCAATGTAGATGGCAAGTAGCACACTGAAACATAATTATTACATCATTCTGATGGTCGACATATCCCGATCATGCATCTCACTTCAATGGTATATGCAAACTTCACGTCTATGCTGTTTCCTTTCATTTACATTGTAAAGGTGAACAAATCAGCTTATATCAAAACTGCAAGTCCTCTTTCAGGCAACACCGCCAGTCTTCATAATAGTGAGAAGTCCATAATTGTTGATCAGCAGCCAGAAATACAACAGCAAATGATTATTGAACAAATGAATGTGCATAGCAGGCAGAACAATATAAAGGTGCACAGTTGAGACAGGCGTCACAGAATGGTGTAAACTTCTTAGTATAATGGCGTGCAGAGATAATAAACGGACATGCAGTAGCAATCTGAAAAGTTATTGACTACAAAAATTCATTGTAAGCTGTGTACAGAGCTAGCAGTTTGAGGAGGCATTAACTAGTATTATGCATACACATTAACACAGGAAACAGGCAAGCTTAGTATTAGCTGCATTAACTCACAATTCTAAGAAAACGAGTGGCCTGTGAGCATATTACACATGCTGGTCGCTGAGCTCACAGCTAAGTGAATGTCCAGGAATATGTGACAGCCCGGAGAGAAACAAACATCAAGTGTGAGGGACACTTTGATGCTGCCATGCAGGTGGTCAATGGAGGTGTAGGCCTATGCAGGAACATGTCAGCTCTGCTGCACATTCCTCACCATCGGTGCCATGTCCTTGCACTGAGCATCAATACAGCTTTGTTGGTGTGTATGAAGCCAAAATACCCTGCCTAATACACAGCTAGTGTCTGTACAACGAAACAAATGCGAATTCTAATTTTATAAACAATGTTCAAATTTTAGCAACATAAATGAATTTAAGATCTAGCAACAATATCAGCAATGCTACCTTGATGACACGAGCAAGACCAAAGTCGGCAATTTTGACGGTAATGTTTTCGCCGACAAGAATGTTCCTAGCAGCAAGATCTCGGTGAATGTAGTTCTGGGACTCAAGGTACGCCATCCCAGCAGCGACTTGGGCACACACGTCCACCAGCTGTGGCATTCGCAGGTTACGCCCAGTCGGACCTGTACAATGCACAGCTCGCAGTGTCAGACTGATATTGATATCGGACATCGAATATCTGCTGTAATCTGAACTATCGGGGATGAAAGGGCAACCACGCTCTGATATCCAATAGGCCTAATCTGTGGCATCTGGTTTATGTCGCAGTGGATGTAACCGGACACCAGAGCTTTCTGTGTGTGTGATGCAGTCATAAAACGCCGCTGCCGCCGCACATGGCTTATTCCTATACACAAACATAAACACAGCACAGGGAGAGGGGGAAAGGTGGGAGTAGTAAGGGAGAGAGGGAGAACAGCAGACAGCACAGGTGAGTACCTGACACCTAACTACAGGGTGATTAAAGCAAAGCTCCCTCCACCCAACCAGGTGGGCAACTGATCGTCCATCCACGCTATTGCACATCTGCATCTGCATGCAAGCCACTCAGCTTCCAAGAACCGGCCGCCGCTCTCACGCCCATACGCACAGGTGTACAGGCATGCATCAGTGTTAACAATCGGGCCGCAATGTCGGTGACAAGACTAAGGATCACCAACAACGGCGGCATGTATATTGGAGGCCTTTTAGGCAGTATCATATGACCGTCCTTGAGATAATTCTCGCCATTCTGCATCGTTTGCCCAACGGACAGTGTGTTGGCTTGTGTGCATTTGTGTCGTATAATTGTTGCTGCTGCATGATATCATCCGACCTCTGGGAGCCGCGATATCACAAGGTCGAGGAATCCCGCGATTAATGTCACGTTATTAATATGATCACTAAACAGATATCAGTATCAATTAACGACCGCACCATTTCTTAGATATCTGATATCGGCAGTTCCAAAAATTAGCATATGGGCCTGACACTAACAGCTCATGCCGTGAACAACAGCAGAGAAAGATAACAGACAACAAACATAAACCAACAACACAAACTCCGTAACAACACTGTAGTGCATCACGACAATAATCCAGCACACTGTTAATATTTGTGCCAAGGACGACGGTGGTGAAGGTAATAATAACACTTAAACTGCGTCTTACGGGAGCAAAAAACCTGCATACTAAAATAAATTTCAGCTCTCGAAAGTCAAAGGTAAAGGTTAAATATGTGTGACTTAGTGCCAAACACATTACTAAGCAAAATTACATCAAATCTGATCAGTAATTTTCACGTCACAGGCAATAATCTTATTCAAAAGATACGAAAATGGCTCACAAGGTCAAAGGTCAAGGTCATATGTCACCAAAATGTAATCACTTCTACAGTTCACCCACAGAGGCAGCACTGGCCGGCAAAACACTTCCACTGAACAGCTTACCACCAAATACAACCGCCACTAACTTACAATGAAGTGAAGTGCCACTTCGTTGCCGAGACTGTCGGGCAGTAATTCACGTGTGAAATAGTTCTGAAGAGTTTCAATAATATTATACATACTGAATGTTGCCCAATTAGAATTAGTTTGTTTTACTAGGATACGACTTATTCACTAAGTACTTACGACCACAGTCTGCCCATCAACACCATTCAACAGAACTTGCCGCCATTTTTGTCGGTCAGATAACAAGCTTGTCGGTGGCAAAATCATAAAAAATACAATTTAAACAGACGGGGTACAGTATATTGATAAAAAACAGTACAGATAGGTGGGTTCACCATAACATATATTACCAACAAATGACATCAGTTTCGGATCAGCAGTTTTCCACATTTTGCACAGACAGACAAACTGACAGACAGATACCGTTAGAAACAATACCCACTTCATGAATATATAACAGCTGGTACTCAGGTTACAAGAACAACAATCAGAATCAGTCACAATGCAAGAACAACCTTGTAGGAACTCAAGGAGACTGCCGTACTGCATCAGCTCAGTGACGATATATATTGGTTCGTCCTCAGTGCACACAGCATACAGCTGGATCAACTTGCTGTGCCGCAGTTTCTTCATTATCTGAGCCTCGGCCAGGAAGTCCTTGGGGTCCATTGTGCCTGACATTTCAGCAAGACACAACATCAAACCAAACATATACAATGAGATTCACCTTCATTCTGTAGCCGCACTCTGATGACTTACATATTCCGTATGATTCATGTATGTACATCAGTCATAACTGTGTTCATTGTTCCATTATTCCCCAAGAGCAACAAGTCAAGTTCTCAGTGAGCCACACACATTACTGCTGTAATAGGCTCAAGCTGAATGCTCTTACTGTAACTGGGCACCATAAATGATTGATCTACCTTTTTATATAATATGAACATTGCACATGACCACACATACAGAGACAGAAAAAGGAAAAACTTATGCTAACCAGTACACAATGCGTCAACCTCATCATTACATAACATGGCAAAACAAATGTAATGATACTTCATTAGGCTAAGATATAATATTTACTTTTAAGCAGTCAGAATCTGATTAGCCACTATGCAAAAATCATGCCATCTTTCCAAAAGATGACTTTTGTTTTGTTACACACTGGATCATATCCATATTATTAACCGCGATACCAAACGGTCCTGAAAATTCTGCACAGCAAGTGACAGTGACGATGGTATCTCTTGCAAGTCAGCAGTCATGCCACCTGCTCAATGATAAATGCAGTAGCAGATGAGTTTACCGGGTTTGAGGGTCTTGACAGCCACCTTGGTCGTATTGTTCCACAATCCCTCGTACACTTCACCGAACTGTCCGTGACCTATCTTACGCAGCAGTCGAAGTGAACTCTTGGGTATTTCCCACTGGTCTTTTGTGTTGTATGACAATCCAAACGTCTGAGGCTTTTCCAACTGCAACGTCCAACAACACACACTTGCAATAACTCAACACAAATGTTGCTACTGCACAACACACAGCGTCAATCAGCATACGTTACACCTAAATCAAGTTTCATACTAGAAAGGTACTCCTATACTTTAGAAGAGCGCAATAACTGCAGGTGATCCCAGTCTCTAGGCAGTCATCATCGTGTGGCAACCTCGTCGTGCTGAGGACACGTCGATGAATTGGCGACAGCCTTTTCTGTTCGACAGAGCCTTTTCTGTTGTTACACCGCGAGCATGGAACAGGCTACCGACAGAGCTGAAACTGCCGCGATCGATGGACTCGTTTCGTCGTGATCCGAAAGCATTTCTGTTTCATTCTGTCTACAGGCACCAGGATATGGATCGACTCTGTGATGCATCCTAGTAGGGGGCGGAATACAAGTGCCTTAGTTATAGTTACAGTTACAGTTACAGTCAGCCAACAGATGATGTTATTCATAAACCTGGCAGTAGGCTCCCGTTACTTTCTACCAGGCCCACAATTACGTTCCAATTAACTTCCTAACTCCACAGCCAAAGAGCATCCAATACCAAATTATACAGTTTGGTGGCAGTGACAACTGACAAGTCGCATGCTACTCCGTTATTATTTTGACATTCCTGCACTGAGTTCATCAGAGTGACGTCATCACCTGGAACAACGCATTACTATGTTTCTGCAGACGTGTCACAATCAGTAACTCAAAATAACTGTAAACATTCAACGTTCCTTTAGCTACAAAACCAGACATAAAAGTCGATAGTTTTATTAATATCATGCAGGTATGGTTCATTCCATTACCAGATGTACGCAGGGTGTGCAGGAGAAACTGTGAGATCCCTTGAGATGCCATACCTGAGCGCCTTAGAGGTGTGATCAATGACAAGGCGCTATACAAATCCACGTTTACCTTACCTTACCTTATACTTTAATACAGATATTCCCAAAGCAAGCATAAAGCTAAAGAATATCACTCAGTTACCATTACTTTAGAACCAATCCACATACGTAACTGGCAATTTACAAACAGCATATTAATCAGGATATCAAATCGTACACAGACAGAAACGTTAGTTTACGCAGTGCGGCTCAGAGAGAATGCTCGACTCTTACACTACAATGGAATGTCATGAGCACACACCAAGGCGAATCCCATCCGGATCTGGACTCAGGATCCGGATCCAGATGACTTCTGAAATTTAATGAGGACTTACTTGACCGAAGATACTATATGAAAAAGGGAATAAGGGAGAACATGCCTACGAAGTTATGGTACCTTTGCAGGTCTACGGCAGAAACAACACCTACAAACTATTACTCAGCAAGTTCAATGTTCCTTCAACGTCAACTGTGACAGGCTGCATTCAAGCCACACAAGCCTTCCAGTTTTGCTGATCCTTTGAAGGCACATTTGTTTAACTAAAGCTGCAGCAAGTAGTCACTTTTCTGCTTTCAGGCACTGCATATATTTATTTACTTACTTAATTAATTTGAGCTTAGTAAACCACCACCAACTGTGGCTGAAAGGCAAAGGCCAAATGTGTTTTACTTCACTGAAGAACAGGCAAGTGGTCAGATAACAGATATCAGACATCAACAATCAGTCACCGTTCTCAACGGCTACATTCATGTATCTCCCGAGTATCTGTATGAGTACCAGCTTCGGCTG
>Ga0049105_1001066_pt1 | contig 11345 bp, 1 predicted proteins | sample WorMetvaBAHAMAS1_FD_61260 | JGI IMG/M metagenome (GOLD analysis project Ga0049105, IMG submission 61260) | Worm MetaG Olavius vacuus BAHAMAS.1 | ecosystem: Host-associated > Annelida > Digestive system > Unclassified | place: Germany: Marburg | collected 2013-04-09 | reverse complement strand
TTGGCGGCCTGTGTTTTGAGGGTTTTGAGAGGGCGACAACTAAAAAAGGTCGTCAACTTTTTTGAGGAAAAAATGCATCCGAGTGACCTGGCTGGAGGATTTTCTGACCTCGAAATGACCTGGCTTATTTACTGCGCTGGCTCCGCTACTGGAACTATAATAATCTACGTCCTTCCAGGCCTTCCTCTTACTTTCTTTCCTTCAAATTTGCTTCCTAACAGTAGCATAACATTGAAAGCAACGGAGCCTCTCAAAATTTGGCCAGCGTATGCCACTTTCTACCTCACAACGTTGATTGCTGATTGCTGACTCTCCTGTTTCATTTCCTTAAATACTGTCAACTAGGCCCACTCAGCCTTTCATCCTTCCGGGGTAGATAAATGGGCAGCAGGCCTGGTTATCGGATGTGTGCTCAGGTGGCGCCATCTGGTAAATGCTTTCGAGATAAAGGCCCACCTGATGTGTAAGGTTAAGCGATTTGTCTTAACCACACCTTACATTGCATTATTATTGAACGAAGAGATTTATTATTATTATTATTATTAATGCCATTTATCATCATGTTGAATTAGTGACAGTCTATTGTACCAATTGTCTTATGCGACTCCGTCCTTTCTTCTGAGTTGTGTTGTTGGTTTTTACGAGCCGAGCGTTATTGCGTTTGCAGTTAATTTGATTGTACCGAGAGAAGACATCTTGAGATTCCATCTGCAATTTATCTCGCGTACACTTACAGCTGTCTCGCCTCAGTCCCAATGTTTTATCAGCGTCTTAGTCTCGTCTCGCTTTGTCCAAACCTTAAATGTATCGCATCGCCTCACGTCTTCATATGGCCGTGTCCGGCGAAAATGTCCTCGCCTCGGAAGATGTCCCGACCTCATCACTAGTGAAATCACGAGATGGCGCCACTAGCGTATACATTTAATGTCACTGACGTCATTTGCTAATGACTTTTTATAGTCACGTTGTCGACGCCATCTTGTAGGGCAACTAAATCGCCCGTCCACTTAGTTCTCGGAATCTCGTAAGGACACTTGTCGATGATTGGCGACTTCAATTTATCAAGATATCAGCGTCTGGCAATCCGATTACGATACATACAATCGCGTCACAGATCTGTATAAATATTCTCCAGATGTCGTACCTCCTATTCACGCCGTATCATATCATGTAGCGACGGATAAGCCCCCCCCCGCCCAAAATGGCGACAAGTTCCGGTCTATTTTTAGCGACAATCTACAACCAATCGCAACTCGCGGAAAGAAAGCACGTGGCACACTATTGGTTGATCAACACTGCGGCAACGGCTGTTCCATTAAGCGTGCAACCCTCTCCGTTAGTTATTACAACGAAATTAGCGGCGGCCATATTGGGCGGGCGGTTGTTCGGAGGAAGGGTTCTGCCGGCCCAGTACTGCCCCTGTGGTTGTAAGTGCAGTCCCCCCAAGAGAGAGGGGTCAAATTTGAAATAAATATTTTATTGGGCGGGGAGAATGCGAGTGGTTAATTTAGGAGGGTAGCCTGCAAATTGAGGTAATTGGCTTTGGAGGACAATGACTAAGATTATCAGCTTTTGAGGTAAAAATAGAGTGCACCCGCATCTCCCCCCGCAGCGAAAATCCTGGCTGCACTTATGACAGAAATGTTGTACCAGCTAGAACATGTTTACTGTTGCTAAGACACCGAAGAAGAAGCAGAAAAAGAAGAAGAAAAAGAAGAAGAAGAAGAAGAAGAAGAAGAAGAAGAAGAAGAAGAAGAAGAAGAAGAAGAAGAAGAAGAAGAAGAAGAAGAAGAAGAAGAAGAAGAAGAATACGAAAAAAAGAGGCGGGAGAGGAGTAGCAAGCGGGGGTAATTGGACACTTTAGCGGTAAAAAAAATATCAATGTACACTGTGTCTCAGAAAAAAAACGTGGTGTCGAACTTTTTGCGATAACTTCATCAACTGCTAACCGATTTTGAAAAATTCTTTCACTGTTAGAAACAGCAGTAAATTATCTATAAAATACATATAATATTTCTTGCCAATTCTTACAAACCTTGTTGCACTACTGTGTGTTCGACACGGCGTTTTTGAGACACAGTATAGATGTCCTACCATTACACGTCGCTTGGCTGAAAACATAAAAGTTGATAAACTGCACAGAAACATATTAGGTCTGCATTATCTTTGCAATAGATAGTGTAAAATGGCGTGGAACAGTAAGTGGTTTACTAGTGCTGCTCGGTCGAGAAAATTAGTTCGGGCCATTGTAACGACATTACGGCTGTTCCACGAACTCATTTTAGTTCGGTTAGCTGTGGTTTACTACTTGCAAATGACTTTTACATCCTCGTCTCGCAAAACAGTGACGCAATAACTACAGCAGCAGCACCACCAGTGGCATTGGCTGGAAGTAGTGATGTGCGGTTTAACGGTTTTGAAAACACAACGGCACTAGCAGCGGTATTCAGATCTGTCTAATCTCATGAATTCAGGCTTTGTCTTACGCTCTCACGCCACCGTCTTGGAATTTCCGGCATTCGGAATCATTCTTATTTTGCTGAATTTTGCTATCAACAAATTAACGCCAAAAGTGAACACAATTATGCCGACTTTTCGAGTGCACGATACGGTAAAAAATGTACTCGTTCTGCAATTCGATTACTGTCCAGCACTATCGAATATGATTTGTTTTACAAGCTGCGATCGGATATTACCAGGACCGTAGAAACGGGTTTTAAAAACCTATGTTTTTTAGGTTTTTACAAAAAAACCTTTAAAAACCTCGAAAGTCCAAAATGTGGTTTTTTTATAAAAACCTTAAAAAGTCAAGATTTTATAGTCACAGTCACAGCAAAAATGTTGCCTTTCAGTCTAATTAGTTGTGTTTATAACTATGCTATCGCCTGCACATGGCTATAAATGATGTGGCAGGGGAAAGGGTGTATCTTGTATGAGATATTTATCGTGAATTTCTGGGTCATACTTTTGTGTCCGGTCCTCAGACATTAAAACCTAAAAAACTTTAAAAACTTAAAACCTAAAGACTTGTTACGATTATGACATTGCTAGTTATGTGTCTACATGCTGATTGTTTTCTCTCTCTCTGTCTGTCTCTGTTTCTCTCTCTATATCTTTATATTTGTACTCCGTGTACGATCTCTATAATAATAATAATAATAGTCTGTATTTGCAGAAATTTGTTATCTGTATATTTATTTATATTTGAGTTACATTTATTGTTTTTGCTGCTACCATGTTTATGGTGAATAAAGATTATCAAAAACATAAAAACCTTAAAACTTTTTCTTTAAAAACCAGCTTTTTTCCAGCCCTGGATTTTACCTCGTAATGTGTGATCATCAGGGCAAGTACGTGTTAGTGTCTGAAGAAGGGCATTTCAAGTAGGAAAGGGTCACGTGATGCCAGAAATTGAAGCGTGGCGTGAAATATATTAACACTTATTAAATTTCGAGCTATTTCGCCTGCAGGTCCGCACAGAACCTCACGTTTAGGGCTTCGATCAACTTGAGAACTGTAAATATTAGACATCGCAACATCGCGAAATGCAGACATCGGCAAATGACTCTGCTCACTCCAGCGGCCACAGTAGTTTTCTGCTGCTGTAACGCGCGCTTGCAATCGGCTGCAGATTCCATGCGGGCGTTCTGCGTTCTACCACAACTTTAAAAAATATCTGAAGACCTTTTTAAGCTTTTAAGTTTCTCACACCTATGTGCCTCTGTCACCAAGCAGTATAACTTGGTACCGGCGAAAGATCAGGAGTAAACAGACACGCCGCGTGATACACTAGCCCCGCATTCGTGGCCTCGCAGTGTAAGCTGGTGTCTGGCTGAGGGCTATAGGAAACGGAGATCAGCGCCGCCCCATGGGCCCATGTGGCTTGGAAAGGACTTTACTTTTACTTTTTTAAGCTTAGCTCGCTAAACTAACCAGTCAAAAGTTGTCTGTTTGTGTGCGTGTGTGTGTGTGTGTGTTAACCAGAGGGTGGGGTACAAATCGTAACCGCTATATGTAGAGACTCCCAATCCTACATGGTGATCAGGATATTACCAAACGTTTCCCTGAACAGTTCTACCGGACAATATCCCCCACATATTTCCGCATCCGGGACAATTTTCCCGGGCATTGCCCCTCTCAATTTGCATTTCTTCCAGCTGAGCGCCACAGCCCGTGGGCTCCTTGTTTTTCAGTCTCCCTTAAGAGCAAGTAAAACAGTTAAACATTACACATTGCACCTAAAACCTCATCGATCATTATCTGGAACCGTAACACGGTCTTGTTAAACTGGCATTTTGCTATGCCAAAATGTCAAATTTGGCATTTTTTTGATAGTCGTCTGGCGGTAAAAATTGGGCTTTATAGTGTAGCATTTTTTGGCATTTTTTACTTAGCTTGGCAGTTAATTTTGTCGAGCAAGTGACTACTTACAGAGTGAAAAGCGCTCGTCAGTGCGATGTTTTATAGCACAATGTGACCGTCCATTGGTGTCGCAAATTCACCGTGAATTTCGCGATTTTTTTAAAAGTCTGGCGTGAATTTTGCACCTTTGACCGCGATGATTTTCTATGTATGTGGCAGACACATGCTTGTATAATAGGGACTGTAAAATTGCAACATCCATGCTTACATTACTGTATAGTCGACATTTTACACACAGTAGGCAAACTTTCTTATAAACGTTTCGCACGATTTTGCTGATATCATGTCAGAAAAATAACGTTTTGTAAATATTTTTTTTCAATATTCGGCCAAAAACAGATAAATAAACGAAAACTGGCCGAAAATAACTATCAGTGCTACCATTGCTGTTTTCGGAGCATGAAAAGAAAGCTAAAGTCTAGCCACGATGCGCCGATATCGTATAGGTTTTCGGTAACGGTATATTACCGAACGGGTGATTTTTAAAAGGCGCATCACTACCACGTGGGTGGTCGTTTGTTGGCAGTATGTGTCGGCGGCGATTTGACGAAATTACGTCATTACTGGCAAATGGAGCGAGGCGCCTGCAGGCGACAATAGGAACTGGCAGCGAACGAGCACCAGCGAAGTTCTCCCGGACTGACTCCGACTAACCGCGGGGTCCGATCGGCTACTACGTACGTCTCAGTGAAAATCCATTATGCATCAGTGTTATACGAACACCAGTCTGAGCACGACATTACTACGTTACTTCCGTAGGCGAAGCCAGGGGAGGCGCAGGGGTGCTGGAAACCCCTCAGGGCTACGATGCCAAATAAATTTGCTCAGTGTGTGGGTTTTATACGCATTTTGCATAAAAATGTACTACTAGAATATGCCATTTATGGACTGAAAATACTTTTAAACTTTCCTGGAAAGGAGACCAGACTATACCCCCTTTAGCACCCAATACCTGAAAATGAAACTTATATGCAGCTTAACTATGACCTGTCCAGCACTATTTTTGAAAGTGATGTTTTTTGCTCGGAAATATTAATTGTGCAGTAACGTTTTTTTGTACACTTGTAGTTAACGTAGCTTGATCTTTATTATTTTCATTTATTTGTTTCTTTTTCGTTATTTGCTATAATGATGAATAAAGTTGTATATTGGGGGCCACATACAACATTGGAGCTAAAGCTCACGTCACATGTACAACCTCTACTGGGCGCAGCATGAGTTATTTGACTTTTAACATCTTGGGCATTTTTGAAAACCCGCGCAGCAACTTCCACTACGGAGCAGGCACCAGCTAACCTGGGGCCCGATTTTCAAAAAAAAATCTTAGGACAAACTTAAAAAAAACTTAGGATAAGGTCTCATTTAGGAAAATCTTAAGAAAACTTAGGATGAACTTACACAAAACTTACGATCAAGGTAATAAGAAAAATGCAATTCCTCAAAAATAACGTAACATTTTTTTCACAAGACTGTCTGTATATATATAGGAAGAGCTTAGTAAGTCTTAATATTGCAATAGTGAATTAAATTTAAAATTCTGTGAAAAACTTAACTTTATAACTTTCGATAAACTTAGGAAAAACTTAGGAAAAACTTAGGCTAAACTTAGGATTTTTCCTAAGATTTTTTGAAAATCGGGCCCCTGGTGCCGTTTGGACCGCATTTTCGACGTTTTACAACCAGCTAACAGTGGAGCATGATGTCGTTTAGTTTCAATGCTAAAATTACCGAGACGAGTCCATGTGTAAATCGACGCGTGAACACAGAAGAAACAATCCGCATCTATTCAGTCTGTTTTTAAGAGACAGTTAAGATACACAATACAGAACTAAATACTACAGTTTCTTGCTAGAAGAATTTGTGTCTGCGTTGGAGACAGTGCGTTAACTATTCTCAGGTGTCAACTGATCCAGGGCTGTCTGCTTCGCTGCAGTGTTTTAGCGTCACTCCCTGTCTGGCAGTTAGGCGGCTGGCCAGCTAACCGACTACTTCGCAGATGGTGTCGGACTATGATATTAAAATGGCCGGTCAAATTTTCGAAAGAAAAAGCTGGACCACGAACTGGGGCTATTCTGCACATTGCGTTAAAGTTACCAAGCCGTAGCGAGAGCAAAAATCGGTTTGAAATTCGAGAAAGAAAGAAAGAAAGAATACAGCATTGGCAGTAACAGTAGCATGTCTGCATCCCAAATGCAGACACAATAATGCAGTTTTACTGCGCTGCTCGTCGTTTTGGCAAATATGCTTCCAAATATTATCTGAAATCACACTTTTATAACTTATATTTTATTTCCAGATGGTCTGGACTTTTTGCCATGATTTATTGACTCTTCGATTGCCTTACCGGCTCGGTTCAGTGTAGGCCTGCCACCAAAGTTCGATCATACGCGTATTATATTTTATCATACGTAAAAAATACTGACGTATGTTTCAAAAAAATAAAATACGCGTATGATACGCTGTTATGTTGTTTTCGAAAAGTTCAACACTCACTAGTAATGGTGTTATATTTTGGCCGGCGATCCGTACAATGACGTCACTGATTACGTCATGCTGATTTGGATAAATTAAATAACCGTTTATTGTTGTATAGTATCTTACAATCTTACAATCATAATGAACAAAGTATAATAATGATAGATTTTGTATGAACACATGTAATTAAGGTCTAAGGATGTTCCAATATTATATTTCAGTGACAAACTTTTTTCTCCCAAATATGTGCACGCATGGTAAAATAGTAAAAATACCATACGTTAAAATACGTGCGTATGATTCAAATAATATCCTACGTATGATACGTATGCTCGAACGTTGCCTGCCACTAACTGGCTCTTGATAGATCTATCGATTATAATGTTGCGACAGAATGAAACAACTATATATAGAATCTCACCTGTAATAATTAACAGGTAATCCGACGGCGGTGAACCGGTGTGACGTTCATAATGACGTACTAGGATGCCAGGACGTCGTCAGCAAGTATAGCTCCGTACATCGAGTATGACTGTTGTCGAATGTGCAACTGCACTGTGTCTATGCCTATGCGACTCGGGTGCGTTGCAGCAGTGCGCTATGGCACACTGCACTGCAACGTGGGAGGTCTGCTTGCTGTGACTGACTGCTGTTTATTGCTGGTACCAGTCACCGTCAGCTGTCAATTAAATGTTAAATGTTATTAGACCGCCCTACGACGTACGTCGAAGGCTTTCTATTTTGCTGATATACTTTTTCTACCGGACCTCTAATCTCGAAACCATCAACTGTATGATACCATAGGTTCTCGTAATTTAGTCATTTCTATTAATTTGTTAGTATCAGATTATAATTTCGGTCGATTCTGTCTGTCCGTCTGTCTGTTAGTTTGTCTGTCAGACGATAACTTTCGAAAGCTTTGACATACGCAGTTCATATTTGCAAATCCGGTATATCTCTGTGCAATACGGGTCAAGTTCGTATATGAAGGTCATCTGGCCAAGGTCAAGGTCACAGGAACCGAAAACGTCCAAAATGCTCACGTAATGTAAACGTCGATCGCCCGTAACTCCTGTTCTATAACTGCGTCCCGCTCCTGCCGTATTACCTCACGTGCAGCCCTTCTTGTTCCCGCAGTTACCGCGGTAATTATTTTACACGTTCACGCGGTTTCCTCCGCGGTAATCTGGCGGTATTTTACCGTTCCCGCTTCTGTGCAGAACTCTGTTTTCAACGTGGAGTGAACGAATGATGGATCTTAAGGGTGGTGATAAAGAAATCGATGAAATGACGTGTGCGACACGAATACCCCGCTAATTACGGCCAGTACATGGACAGAATGATTCTTATAGGAGTAGACAGGCGCGTCGCTTAACAGAAAGCGATGGGTGTGGAAACTGCGACCAAGCGATCAGTCTCGTACGCTCAGTAAAGGCACTGTAGCGAGTGGGCGGCCGTTCTCATCGATGAGTCTAACCGATCGTGAGAGGCACTTAGAATCGCAAGCCGCGAAAGCTATTTGGGCAATTTGCTTTATCGCCTTATACCGTACACGGGTCTCCGATCACGGTCTGCGCAGTTTGGCGTCAAAGTAAGATCATACGTATTGCTAAATGTGATGAATCTGTTATCATCCAGGAACAAATCCAGAAGGGGCAAATTGAGTCGAAGTGCTGTGCTTTCTTGGCCTTAATGTGCTCCGAAGTTGCCAAATGTGTCCGGAATCTGTACAGACGTAGCGAGAACTTTTCACTGGGAGTTGTGAACAGCACATTATGCTATTCTCTGTCTACGTATTTTATGCACAGTTGGTTTCGTGTTTGTGTAGAAAATTTCTCCTGATTGTCATGGGAATTCTTGATCCCACAGCCCCTGGCTGTGCCCGTTCCAATTTCTCAGTGACAAAACTTGTCACTAAGCAGCTGCGGTATTTGAAAAAATGTGTTGCAAAAATTCAAAAGTGTGCCTTTCTTATATGTAGCATGTTTCATTTATGGACATTTAAATTTGATATGTGTGTGTGCGTGCTTTTGTATGTTTCTTTATAATAGCTTTATGGTTGTCTTTTATTTTGCAATGTTGTAATTGTAACTATGGAGTTTTGTTTGAAATAAATCTCATAATGATGATGATGGTGACAGCTTCCACTTGATTTGCAAGGCCCTCCATTACTGTAAAGGGTTCCACTCAATACTACTACTACTATTACTATCAATAGTAGTAGTAGTTAGCAGTAGTAGTAGCAGCAGTAGTAGTAGTAGGTAAGGTAACGGTATATAAGCACATATGTCGGCACCAGATGTGATATGATACGATTTAGTGGGGGACAGAAGTTAGGAGCCAGCTTAGTCTAGCACACGCCATCGTAACAAAAGCTAAAGCGATTAAAATTATTTAGCAAAATAAATCCAGAGTCCCAGAGTCCGTAAAATCAGTCCAGTGCAACCGTACAACCGAGAGCCTGGAAAGCTTCGTCTCAAACATGGCCTATGATGTGTCGAGTGGGACGTTGAAACCTCTTACTCACTCAATAATACGAAAGCATGTTTTCCGACAAATATATTTTTCATCTTCTCTCGCGTTAGCGGGTCTACGGAGGGGAGGCTGGATGGGCCGCACATCAAAAGACTTTGGCTTGTCATGCTGATGTCGGCACTCCGTGACTATTGATCGCATCGGCGTTCCGAGGAGTCGACGTAACGGGCACGCGCGAGACTATTTGCAGAGAAGTTGATGTAAAATCTGATTCGGAGCCGTGCAGTCAGATACAGCAGCAGCAGCAGCAGCAGTAGCAGCCCGGCGACGGTCACCTATATTCCATCCTAACGTGTCCCCAGAGAAGCCTGCGCACAACTCGTTTCCGTAGCCATCATCTCAACCACCGGCGACTAGAGATGGGCAGTTTACCGATATCGGAATAAAACACCGCGGTGTCATACGAAACCGTTTTTAACGTTTTGACGATGGCAATACGCGCCGACATTCCACATTGCGCATATCAGACATCAGACATGAGACTATTTTCGTTGAATTGCTGCTGTCACCTGGATGGAAACAGACCCGTCTTTTGCCAGTGCGCCTGCCAACCCTAAGGCTGCATACTTTATGCCATAGTGATCAGCAATATGAACTGCAATTTTTTTTAGATATACAGGCCATCATAAGCGCTAGCAGTAATGCAGTACCATCGCTGTAAAGACTGCAAAAATAGGACCTGCGTCAAAGATTATAATCTTAGTAACGTTACGAAACATCGCGGTTTATTGCTTTCGCGATATGTCGAGTAACAACATTCGTTTGTAAACAGGGCATCTCTCTAATGTCTGGGTGGGTGGTCAGCCTGGCTTTAGATATCCTAGTTTACGTCTGCAGAGCGTCATGTTGTCAGCGTGACTCGAGTAAATCATAACCGAGCAGGACATGAACCGCGGTTGTACGAGACACAATGTGTCGCCGATGCATATTACTGAATATTTTAGCCTTTGCGTGCATTACTAATAACGCGTTCTCTCTAGAAACATATTCATTCGCTGGCGGAAACTAGAGCGCACGGGGACGTATCGGAAGCGTGTCAGATTTTTTTCTGTTTCAAACCTTAACTTTGGAAACCAGCATTGAGAGCATGATTATAATGCAAAAAAAATCGAAATATCCCGGTGTTTGGACGCAACAATAATTAACGATTAACTTATAATAACTTGAATCGACAGAAGTAAATGCAAAGAGCTGTATACTAGATACTGTACGCATCGGACTTTTTACAGCAGAATTGTTACACTGACAAAATTAAAGAAATATTAGTACGACGAACCAGATTAATACTCGGTAAATCAAAGCTAAAATTCCCTCCCTTCAGTGACATGTTTAGCATAATACATTGCGTTTAACTAAAAAAACACCCATTTTTGTTTTCTTCTGGCCAGAAAAATGATTACATTCGCGAAAAATTTCAGTAATTGTAGCTGAGTAAATTCACATTTTAGCTATGTAAAAGTTATTGAACTGGTGAATAATTATTCTTTGGTATCAATGACATAGTTCTGACAGTTCTCATAGTTCTGTAGATCTGTTTTGCAACAATGGGATTTGCCGTTGAAGATAGATATTTACGCCTGCCAACATCAACAACGTTGAAGGTCTTGTACTTACTCAAGAAAGAAAACCAGACTCTCCGCGGCAAACTGAGCAACGCGTCAACCTATCTCTGATTTCAGTCAACAGAATTATCAACTACGATCTGCGACTGAAGTGCATGATGGTCCGTCGCGGGCGCCCAGTATACCTGGGGCCCGATTTTCAAAAAATCTTAGGAAAAATCCTAAGTTTAGCCTAAGTTTTTCCTAAGTTTATCGAAAGTTATAAAGTTAATATTTTCACAGAATTTTAAATTTAATTCACTATTGCAATATCAAGACTTACTAAGCTCTTCCTATAAATATAGAGACAAT
>Ga0049105_1001065_pt1 | contig 11348 bp, 5 predicted proteins | sample WorMetvaBAHAMAS1_FD_61260 | JGI IMG/M metagenome (GOLD analysis project Ga0049105, IMG submission 61260) | Worm MetaG Olavius vacuus BAHAMAS.1 | ecosystem: Host-associated > Annelida > Digestive system > Unclassified | place: Germany: Marburg | collected 2013-04-09 | reverse complement strand
AGTCAACAAGTTTGAAGAAATCTAGCGGCGACTGCTTAAAACTGGCAAAGTAGTGATACAGCATTTGAGTGAAATGATGCTATTTCTGAACTACTGCATTTTCTCAGGTAGTGCAGAAGCGCTAGTTAGGTGTGGTGGGAAACTATAGCATCTACTGATTGGTTACTTTCTCGGTAACACGTGTGCCAAACATTATGAAAATCCAACAATGGTTTCTCGAGTTACGGCTAAAAATGTCGGGGATGTTTTTTTTGAGACACACTGTAGATATGTATTATAGATGAATATTAATATATTATTAAGATGTCTGCGGTTTAGATGACGACTGGTTAAAGTAGTTCTGTCATCCGAGAAAACAGTTTGTCAGTTATCACTCAGCACAGAGGCAACAAAACCGGCAATTATGAACGAATTATTGAAATAGTTTAATTAATCGCGAGAACATGTAACTGACTGGTTTAGAGCTGAGAATAATAAAAGCGTCAGTAAAGCACGAAGAGCAAATATTAGAATATCCAGCGCCGTAAGGAAAAAAGTTGCCTAGAGGAGGCTCCTTTTTGTTTCTCTTTCCTGCAGCTGAAATGTATTTTCTGACTCCGTAAGTTGGTTAGGCCTAACCTAAGTATTGTTATTCGTTAATCGTTTCGATGTTTAGGCAAAGAGGATGTATTGGATATTGTGAGCAACAGATTGAGACCTGGGTAGTTAAAACGTCCAGAACCATGATTGTGCTATTCTATCTGAATCGACAATTAAAAGTTGTTGTTGCCAGGAACTGTGCTAAAACGGTTCGATTACTTGCCATATGGATCTCTCTCCGTCGGAGCAAATATAGCCTACTAAATTTATTATCTTCTCAGACTCTGTCAAACCTCAAAACCCTCAGTGGTTTCAAAATCGAACTAGATTCTGATACTTGAAACTGATACGATGAAATACTCAGAGGATAAATCGAAGACCCATAAACATCGGAAATTAAAACAGTCTTCTGTTGAGTCAGTATTATTTTACTTAGGTAACTATTATTCCAACTAGGCTTAGCTTTCGAATTCTCCACAAGATACTCGAGTAGAGCGCTCGAGCAAAAAAACAATTGACGTTTCGACCCAACCCTAATCACGCAGTGCCATTGTCGTATCCTTGCTGTCGCCTGAACGATTCGCACTCAGACACCCAGATGCATGCCTAGCTGACATCGGTTTGTCGCCGCCGATTCACGCCGTCATCGATTCATTGAAATCGATTTTCTGTTTCACGGATTATTCTGCAATTGAGAGTCAGAATACCAAATAGGTCTCGCGAAATGCGAATCCATCCTTGGATATGGCTTAGTCTAGAGGCTAGAGCATCCGTAAATCGATGCACTGTCAGATAAGACTATTTTGATCAAATATATTAATGAATTAATGAATAAATGCTTTGGTTTAGTCGGTTTTGCTTTCTTTCGCCAGCGAAGACACACTGGTTATGATAAACAGAAGTGTTTTTAGTTTGATGATCACGTCTCCGTTTTTGTTAATTAATCGCAACTTTCACCAATTTATAGGTAATGCGATGACTACAGGTTTGGATCGGCGGTGTCCCCGTTCTCTGTGAAATTTTATTGCTGTAGTATAAACATAGTGTTTTTAAACATTTCTGGTTACATTACATTACATCGGAGTTATTTAGAGTGGCCTAAGTACAAGACTGCTAAACCACTACTGTACACGGTGTACAAAACTACAAACCGAAAACGGTTAAGAAGTTAAGAAGGAAATTATCGGGAAAAGACATAAGTTTCGAGGGGGTTCCGAAAAGCAGTTAGCGTTGGAGCTGAGACAGGATGTCGGGCAGCAGACTGTTCCAGAGGCGGCTTCCAGCCACCGGAAACGCACGATCGCCGTGTACGCCGGTGTGGTAATTTCGATTACGAACTGCTATATCCGGTTTACTTTACTTTACTTACTTTACGTCGGATTACTAACTGCCAGGATGACGACGAAGAAAATGCAGGCATCGGTGAATGAGCACAGCCAGCTTGAAATCGATGTGGTTCATGTACCCGTTTATTTGATACGTGAAATTCTTCCACTCTATCTAAACTACGTGTGCACTAGTGATTAGTGACAGTTACATTTTGTCGTATCATTCGTCAACATACGGTCACATAGGCTACAGTCCGGCAAAATTGGGTGCTTAAATTATTAACATAATCAGAATAAGCGTCTTTCTGTTAGTATGCACTGACTGACTTTAATAGTTTCCAATAACTTGCTTCTTGTTGTACAAAACCGTTTCTCGTACCCCTTGACCTCTTCTGCCATCGTCTTATTGGTGTGGTATCCCTAATTAAGAACCCCATGATGTAACCCTGAATTGGCTTGGTCATTACAAATCTTACCACACCTTAAAGACATTGTTGCACTACCCTGTAAAACCGTCATGTTTCAGTTATTGGCAAGTTCTGGAGCAAACACACTGTTAAAACATAATGTTAAAAAAAGTTTGGTCAGTGATTCCAGTTTCCTTCACTTTCTTCAGCAGTGTATCAAGCCCGCCTTTCGTCCAGTTTTTCATAGAAATTCTGCTAATAACCTTCGTGAACCATAACCTTTGAACAAGTGTAAATTTTTATCAGTGCTTTGTCATCGACACTGAAGGGCATGCTGTTTTCTTGTTTTAATGCAATTAATGAATTAAAGTTAAATTTTTATTTATTTGTTAAATTTGTCTGCTTTTATTTACATCAAATGGAAGTGTTTCTAAAATGAAGATGTAGCCGAAAGTAAAATATTAAGTAAATAAATCCGCATAAATTTATTTTCAAAACAACGTTTCTTCAGTACTGTATTGTTGAATTTTTGCAATGTTTTGAAACATGACGGCTTCACAAGGTAATGCAGCAATGTCTTTCAAGTGTGGTGGGATATGTAATGATTGTTTTGTAGCAAATTTTGTGCTGAGTTTAGCAGTGAAAGAATTTTGAAAATCGCTTCTTAATATTTCGCGAAGTTATCGACAAGAGTTGGGTTTTGTTTTTTTTCACTCACATTGTAGTATGACTTATAGTTGGCTCTTTTTGCTTTCTGTCTGCATATAACTTTGATAGCAAAACTCTCGAGATTCTAAAGAACAGAAACTCTATCTGCGTTGAAGACAGGTGTAACAAGCGCGTGGCGGGCAGACGACACAATGCGATAATTCGCCAGGTGGCCCATTTAGTGCAATTTTGTTTCGAAGAGCTGTAATTCTAGGCTTTAGGATAGATCATCGAAAAAGTAAGCAACCGCAAACTAAAGCCATTGTGCACATTGTGTTAATGTTTCAATGCGATCGCGTTCGTTTCCAGAGAGGAGAACCGAGCGAGCGCAGACTTTAGTATTGATGACAACATAGTGTTGGCGTCACCAACGTGGACACAACAAACACAGTAACTGGCATTAGCCTTTTAAATAGCACAATAGACTAAAATCCAATATATTAAACCGAAATCAGACTTGGAAAGGTAAACGTTGATTTGTATAGCGCCTTTGTCGTGATCACACACCTCTAAGGCGCTCAGGTATGGCACCCGTTCTCAAAGGATCTCAGTTTTACCTGCACACCCCACGTTTATCCGCTAACGGAATGAACCATATCTGCCTTCTTCCCAGCCAAAGCTGGTAATTATTTACCGACCCCGGAGGGATGGAAGGCTGAGTTCGCCTTGGTAATATTATATTTATTATTGAATCATACACGAAGTACAGACATGCATACAGGTTACATACACACATTCGCAAGGACATAAAACAAAAATGATTAAAAACTAATACACATATTCAGAACTAGTAGGTAAGTAGGTAAGGTAAATAGGAAAGTTAGTTAATTTAAACGTTTGTGGAAGGCGCCAAAATCATAAGACCGGTACCACGGCGCGGGAACTTGCTGCCTTTGAGTTGACCACTGTAAGAATGGCCACGTATCATTAACTTCCGCTCGCCCATGCGCAGTGATAAGCCACTGTCAAGCGCAGCAAACGGCAGACTGCTCCACACGGTGCGCCCATAAAACACGACATTCCGCCGTCCGGTTAATGCTCGCATCCTCGGTAAGTGGATACCATAAACGAGCCGGGACATTTTCTATTGGAATGCACCGTATTATACGCAGTAGCGACGTTGTGCACACACTTTTTACACAAGTACAGCCAGTGGCGGCACCAGGAACTGAGGCAAAGGGCATGGCTCCATTCTCGCATTCTCGGCTTTTACTCCTCCATCGTCTCTCTGGTTCTGGGGCTTTTCTGTTGCCCACACGACCCATACAATCAGTCAAATAAAGTCTTAGCGTCTTTATAAGCGCGGATAGCTCTCGTATTACAGATTTTTTACTCGAACGTCACTACGTTACGTTGGGTATATGCTGTCGTAAATCCGTCTGTCTGCTGTCTGTAACGTTCGTGCGCCATACTCAGGCGATCGAAATTTTCGGCAATGTTTCTACGCCAACTGGTACATTAGCCACCCGTCGACCTCCAAGCAAACTTTTACGGAGATCGTCCTAGGGGAACCCCTCCGTCGCTAGGTTAAACGCAAATATAGCCAAATATAGTGATTTTGGACCTTCGAAGGCTATATTTCGGAATCGGTGCAAGATATGATGTAAGTTACTGTCACTAATAGGAAGTCGCATATGAGCTTTCGAATAGTACCGAATGACCTTGAACGGCGTAATAGCCGTAACTTTGCGTTATTTCACCGAATTTGGTAGATTTTGGGTCCATTACATAAAAGTGGTTGAAGATACACCGATACTTTCTGCGGCAGAAATGTAGCCCACAGAGTCTAGTTTTTTAGCGATATATCATTTATGGCGATATTCGCGGAGGTTACTGAGAGCGAGTGCGTTTTCCGTAGGCGATCGCATATGAACTGCTGAATATTACAATATTACTTGCTTATAGTATTATTTTCAAATTCAACTGCAAGTCTGATTTGACCATGATGAATTTTTTTGTAAATTTCTGCTTAAGTTGAAGCGTATTTTTTTGTATTTTGTAGTACGTGTACGATGTATGTTGTGGTAAATAACAGTCACGTTTGGGTTTCTCATCTTCTGATGAGTTTCTTGTCAAGATGAGGGAACTAGTGCCCCATTACAGAACAATTCCGGAGCATATCTTTAGAGAGGTGTGCCTTTAAGTTCAGGAAAAATAGATGTGGAAACGTTAGGCGGCCACGTGCCCCAGTGTTCCATGGGTGACGACGACACTGGGTAGGCTACAGCAGGTCTAAGAGTGCACGGCTGGCTGCTGTACTGGAACCTAGCGGACAACAGCGAACCGGAACTGAACATCCCCTTCGCTTCGCCCGTTTATCCTGCCCATTTCGCCCGCATGTGCTAGATGTGACCAGTGAACTGAATACAGATAAAATTTCGCATCACAAGCAACAGGGCTACACCGTATGTTTCACAACCATGTGGTTGCAGCAGATGAACTCAACGTTCCACCGACTCGTATAGGCAACGCAGCGCATTGCCCGTTGCACGGCATTTGATTACATTGTATGTGCCTTTAATTTCTGATACTATCACTGAATACAGCTGGAGAATACAATTTGATATATAATGCTTGGATGGCATAAAAAGTGGTATCTGTCGAGACTTGGTACAACCATCAAGTTCCTCTTATACTTATGCAGCATTCTCTTTATTTATTATACGGATGCGAGACAAGGTCCTTTACATTAGGGAAAGGTCGAGAATGGAGTTATTCAACATGCACTGCCAATAATGCAAATGATGCATTCCGCATTCTGTTCCCACTTTACACGCTACACACGTCCACGGTTTACGTCTCATCACAACCGTCGCCTCAGACTGTCCGGCCGTGTTGCCAGATTCACACACTTTCTTCTGCTAAACCTGTCTTATCTCAGTTTGTAACATTAGTGACAGAATTCTGCCTGCTCTTGACTGGCGAAGATCTTAAGGATCAACCGTCAGCAATATGGCTTCACCAAATAATCAGTTACACCCAACTTTCTGCTGAACATGTGGCACTGGTGAATTAAGCTGCTTTGACAGGGGCAAGACGGCAGAGGCAGGAAAAAAGATAGAAGAGCCATAGCCATAGCGGCAGCAACTGGGCTTAGCACGGTGATGCATCGTAATTAACGACGTTAGAAAAATAAAGCTCCAAGTTAATTGATGAGTGTTGGAATTCCGTGACAAAAATGATCTGTCAATCCGGAGACGAAGTCAGGAGTTACTTTCGGGTACTCACGCTGTCACGTAACGATTTACTCGATTCTAAATATTAACTCAAACTGCGGGATCGATTTGCGGGGAGAATAGCGAGGTGTAACTCTATCTGAGGGAAGTTCACGGGAATGGATTTTCTATGGCACTGATATATTGTTTCAGGAAATATATACTTCATTTTTCATTCAGTTTAGTCGCGCATGCGTGGTCATCATTGAGTTGTCGTGCTATACTTACAATGTAAATCGTGTAAGCTGCGTTTGATTTGTTTGATGTGAGCTTGTTGCAACACTAACTGATGTGTTTTTTTCGTTTATTTATCTCATCAAAAGACACCCCTATACCACTCTTGTTTCAAGCTGTTTGGTGGCTGTTTCAATAAAGAAAAGCAAACGTGTGAGTTTTTAAAATTGCGGCCAATTTGTATGAAGCGCTATAAACATGTGAAGGTTCGGGTACGCGAAGTTTTGTTTTTTTTGGTACGGGTTCCCGGATTGTAGCCATAGCCACACCTTTTTAGAGCTTTCAGTCACCGTGCGCTTGATTCTGAGCACGTTAAATAGCTTGACTCAGTGGCTTGCCAAAATGCAGTTTTGACTGCCTTGAATTTGTCTAAGTATCATTTTTATTGAGGCTGTATTTAACACATATAGCTACGATTATTTTCAACCCGAAGGAGCGCTCGTAATTCATACTGCAGCAGAGTTTGAAGTCCCCCGTACGTGAAGCTTTCGAGCCATTGTCGAGTTCGAACGACGCTCTGTTTCTCGACGTAGACGAAATTGAAATTAGATGAACCGATACAACGATACAAAAAGGCTACTCAGGTTCCCTTCTTAATGGAATAATAAGTAAAATAAATCATATTACACCTACTGATGCTCCTATATATAAAACAAAACAAAAATCTTCACTAAATTTCTTAAAGGAAATACCGTTCTTCTTCTTATTATACAATTTAGCAGCTCATTCAACAAAGTACCTACACTCTATAAACAAACAGTACACTATTGGCAAAAATTCCTAACAAATAACGACCAACAAGCATTCGAAGGTTTTTTACCAGAAATTTTTTTAACGAGGCATCACTATACAGAGCTTACTAGTGACGGCAAAATATTCATCTCTTACATCACAAAACTCAAACAATATTCAAGTATTTCAAGAATTAGTACATGAAGCATACCTAAAAGTAAATAAATGTCAGCATCCACGATGCGATTGCTGTAACTACATACTTGGAAGTAGTACCTTTTCTTCTACAAACACAAATGGAACATTCCATACTGAGACTAATAGGTCTATGAATTGCAATAGTCGCAATATTATATAGCTGATCACATGTACTAAATGTCTAAAGCAATATATAGGCGAACCTCCCGGAAACTAGAAGATAGATTAACCGATCATAAATCTAATATTTCTACAAAGAAAATACTGCAATAGCTATACACTTCCGAACTGCTACACAAACTGAAATAACTTTCTATTATCCATGTAGAACAACTCTCTAACGACAATAAAGAAAACAGATGACAAAGAGAAAAAAATATTGGATAAAAACCCTGAAGACTTGCTATCCGCATGATTTAAATAACTATCCCATAGATAAATAACTATATAATCAAATATTTCCTATAATGCCAATATTTATCTTAGTTTTATCCAAGATGTATGTTCTCTGAAGCTCATATATCGTTCAATTTGCACGTTCAAGAATGTCATTTGTGATATTCTTTTCACAGTACGCTCAGAGCTGGCCTATCTAAAGTCCTCAATGTGGCTTTAAACGACGACCAATGGCTTCAAGTCTCAGTGCCTGTCGGCTGGGGATGCGCAGTGCTCAGATGCTGGCACCTTCTGCCTTCGGGCATCAGCCGCATTGATATCTGCTCTTCAGCAATCCATTCTCCCCAACAGCGTTAACCTGCTGGAAGACCAGTCCGTGGCATCCATTGAGACTAGGTGGTCATCTCTGTCCGGCTCGACTCGCCCTGCCAACGAAGAACAGCATATCCTGAAGGCATGGGATAAACCAGTGACGACAAATCACCAAGCCCTGGTTTCTCAAGAGCAGCTGGTGACGTTGACAAAGCCAGGCTATTGGCTGCTGCATCCCCCACTCTGGAGATTGGCTGAATACGTCACCCATAGCTTCACTGGGTATCTGGATGTCTGATGAAGCCGTCACGGTTGCGGTGGCCCATAGACTGAGATGCAGAGCCTGTGAACCCAACACCTGCCCATGTGGCAAAGCAGTGGACGCCCGAGGACTTCATGGTTTATGGTGCCGAAGGAGTGGCCTGGCACCAGCGTCATCATCAGATGAACGACATCGTCTGGAGGCGATCAAACAGGCTCAGATACCAGCAACTAAAGAGCCTGTCAGTCTCATACAGCAAGATGGAAAACGCTCCGATGGCACCACATTGCTACCTTGGGCACGAGGCAAGCCCATGGCATGGGACGTCACAGTTCCTGACACCTGTGCTGAGTCACACATAGATCAAACTGCCAGAGAAGCATGCTCAGCTGCAAACAAGGCAGCAGCAAACAAGATTGTAAAGTATGGCGCGCTCTCTGCCTCTCACATCTTTTTACCAGTGGCAGTTGAAACTGCCGGCACCTGGAACCAGTCCGCCATAGAGCTGATCCAAGAAATTGGTAGACGCATCACTGCAGTCACAGAGGACACAAGAGAAACGGTGTTCCTGTTCCAGTGCTTATCTATCGCTTTTCAAAAGGGGAATGCGGTCGCCTTCCTGGCTACATTGGACGCCGTGTGAGACCTCGTCGTGGTCTTTCTTTTCGCTTAGTTTAATTTTCATTCATGCGGCTTTGTGTTGGTGGGCCTAAAATATGACGAAAGGTTGGTAAAAAGATCAGATGATTTACGCTTAAAACCCACAAATTACCCACAATTGCTAAGCACTGAATTTCAGACATTCCGACACACACGCAATCACGTGTTTTTTTTCGGAAGCACAACGTGCCAGGAGGCACGCGAAATTGGGCGCTGGGTGAAAGGTTTTAAAAACTGCTCACTCAATCACTCGGTTGCTCTGGCTTACAGTGTACGTCAGGTATGTCAGCAACTCGCTGAAAATTAGTCAAAACGTCGTCCATCGTTACACAAACGATTAACTCTGAAAGGAGTGCTTTGTTCTGCACCGCACTGCCGCACTGGTTCCTAAGCATCCCGGACATCGTTTCTGCATTTACTCTATCCGAGTTGCAGCATCGGAAGCCCGTCGACATTTGGGAGTGTACCTCTGCCCCCCAATAAGATCTATACAGTGAACGCCGAAAAGGTTCAAATATCTATTCGTTTGCTTTAAAATAACTCATTAAGGCCGCACGATGTACCGATTTTGACACCCCGACTATAGATCATGTGCGCAATTTGGCCTCCATATTCGACACCAGGCGCATCTGACGAGCTCTGGTTTTGAAACGGAGAAAGATATCGGAAATCTCAAACATCTGCCTAAAGCAACAATGATTGGCCTTCCTCAGGACTAAGACATTTCGCCAACCCTCTCCTAATTTTTACAAGGGGTATAGAGCAAAGTTTGGTCCAAATTTGGATGTGGGGTGATCTAGTTACGATAGAAAGCAACGTATCGGAAATCTGAAACAAACTGGGGAGTGCCGATAAGGGTACTGTGCCCTCCCAAACTTTTATCTAGTTCGGTCCCCCATCTCTGAGAAACTGGGGTTCATTCTCGCCACCACCCCTAGGAAATTTTGGCCTGGAAAATATGTTGAATCCCCGAGCTGACCCAGCGACCCCGCGCCAACAGTTGGGTCATAGGCTGAGCTTGAAAACCCGAGTTAGACATTTCGTCTACCCTTCCCCTATTTTTAACAGGGGCTGAAAAATTGCGAAAATTTGGCGTCAAATTTATAGCGCTATGGTTTCAGAATAAACAAGCATATCTGAAATTAAAAGATGCTTCGGGAGCGTATGGACCTATCTCCTTCCCAAAATTAGTGTAGGTCCCTTCCCAACCCTGAGAAATATGCGGTTCAGAATTAATTGCCCCCTGAAAACCGGGCGGTAAAAATTGATTGAATTACCAATAACTCAGTTCCACACTGGCTGTTGTGTTGAAAAGTGACATCTATCTATAGTTTGTATGATTGTTTGTATGTTCAATTAATTAATTTTTATCCAGGCATACTAGCTGCAGTTGTACTTTGCACACCCATCTGCACTTATGTTTTGTTCTGTTGCATTTTATATTAAGATTTAATATAACTAGTACTATAGGCAACCAGCTTGATGGGTTTGCCTATTTGGTAGCCTGCCACTGTTGATATATTTAGTATGATTTTGTATATTTTTTGTTATTTTGTGGCAAATAAACTGTCTCTCTGACACAACAAGACATTGGTGCACTTGCGGTCGCAAAATTGTGAAAATTCACTTCCGGTCAAGTGCAATATGGCCGTCAGTGCCCAAACTGTACTACTGAAATCGCAATAACTCCGCTGCGGATTGTCCGATTTTGCTCAAATTTGGTACATAGTTTTATCACGTGACACCCAATGTATTCCAAACGTTCAAGGTCAGGGTTCTGAGGTCAAAGCCACAGCATGAAAACGTCGTCTGATCGCCAAATAATTGCTCTCTTTTCATAAATCTGGATTGCTGAATCTAACGGTGATGTCAGAAATTTGATCAGAAGCGCAGAAGTAGCAGTTTCTACGCATGCGCACTGCGCAGTACAAATTTGGCCGAAACAGCCCAGTATCACTGGCGCGTCGTCGGAAGGCCTTCACGTTGCAATGCATTCCCAATTGCCTCCTTTTGTAGTTTGCATGTAAATCTAGCTATGCGAAACGTAAAGTGCGACTGACAGCTAATAACCATATGATTAGACAATACGAGTGTGCTATTTTGAGATTTGTTTCAGCATTGATAACCTTGACAAGCTGCAGCGTGTGCAGGACAATTTGGCAGGTGTCGTCTGCAACTCCAACCGCTCAACATCAGATGGACCACTGCTACGGAGCCTGCACTGGCTGCCAGTCCGGCAGCGGATCAACTTCAAACTCGCCAAACTTTGTTACCTGGCTACTTCTTTCCAACAGCCAGGCTACCTCGCTGATTTGAT
>Ga0049105_1001064_pt1 | contig 11351 bp, 8 predicted proteins | sample WorMetvaBAHAMAS1_FD_61260 | JGI IMG/M metagenome (GOLD analysis project Ga0049105, IMG submission 61260) | Worm MetaG Olavius vacuus BAHAMAS.1 | ecosystem: Host-associated > Annelida > Digestive system > Unclassified | place: Germany: Marburg | collected 2013-04-09 | reverse complement strand
TGCCCTATCTAACACTAACACTGACAGAAAATCTAAAGCTACAGCTAAGCCCTGGTTTAGTCGCCTCCTACGACATCCAGCCAGGAAACGGAGTGGATCTATTCTGGGACAAACACACACGTTTACTTACTTACTTACTTGCCCCGGACCCCGCAGTGGCGTCACTAAGGGGATAAACAGGGGATCGCCCGGGTCGAATGAAAGCTTGCCCTGATGAAAGTCAAAATTTTTTTGCGGTTACATTTTACAAATGGTACTGGAGAAACGATCACTTGGAAGGCGGAAAGGGTTGGAGTGGTGACGATGACTAAAAAGGTCAATGCCTTGAGGACGATGACTACAAAAAGGCGTCAGTTTTTGGACGAAAATATAGGGTGACACCAACCCTAGTGACGCTACTGTTTAGAAACGATTAGATTTCGATAATATCTGTTCTTGACCTTTGACCTTGATAGTTATTTCGATATTATTAGACAGAAGTATTTCGAACTGACATCCCGTGTGAGATATCGACTCGTCACGCTGCAAACGCTGCAAGGGCTATAGCGGCTAGTCCATACTCTGATAGAGTAAATCCTCGACGGACGCAGCAGACGACCTGACCGCCATGACCGCCAACACTGATGGCAATGCGCAGGTTTGTGTACCTTAGAACATCGGTGCCATCACGACAGTTCTGTATGATCGACGGGACCCCTAAAATTTCGGCCGTATTTGACGGAGCCCGACCAGTTTTGGAGCTATTGACCCTGGCGGCGTCCCCACTTAAGACACAGTTCAATTTACTTTTTTCTATTCGTCTGCCTGTTTCTCTCCTTACATACATACAGGCTTGCTGCAGTGCAACTGATGCTGAAGAGAAACTGCATCCACAGAATTAATGTAGAAAATCCACAGAACAAGTCGTGTCTTGTGATGTGAACATAGGTGTATTATACAAATAACTGTGAATGCATCAATAAACGTTCGTTCCTGCATTATTGATGAAAATAATATGTGACAATGAAATTACATGCAAAAGAACCTGCACAATGCAGTCGTGTGTGAATCAAGCGGATGCATTGATGCATCGCATCTGTCAAGTGCAGCGACACACGTACGGAACAGTAAATATGTATTAACAAAACAGATAATGCAATTACCGTGGCATATTTAGACACAGCGAGGCTCGCAGCTAGGGAAAGCTGTACGTAGATGTTGTATTTGTGAACAAATGTGTAGTAACCAAATGTGACAACAATGTTGCCACAATGCATAACTGAGCGTGAATTACAGCCTAATAAAATTGCAACAAATGAGATAAATCACAAGATTTCCAAACACCCTTCAAACCAAGATGTCACAAGCTGCATTTTATTTAGCTAATATTTAGTTAATATGTGGCCATCGCCGTCACAGAACATTCAACATCTTTGATTTGAGCTGGCATATCGTAGTCTAACAGCACATCACAGTTTACGGGAGCGAGTTTTTCAGCTTGTCACACAATGTCGTACACATGATATGATACAAATTCTTTAACACAGATGCAACAGCTGACAGGCGATGAAATATAAATTAATGGAAAAGAACTAAAAAATGAAGAGCACGAACAAAATCTACCACTGGCAGATTCAGAGGGTGATCACTGCTACTGTTACATGCCAAAATATATTATTTGTTTAAACAGAACTAACAGTACATGTTCATCAGTATAGGCAATAACTGGCCAGCCAACTGCCCTCCTTTGCTATTAGTCTGGATCTGCCACAGTCTACAATAGAGGTCTGATCGGCATTAAAGCAGGATTCAACTAAATGTCACAGCCATGTTCACTTCATACATTTTCTCATCATCTACATGGTTAACTGCCAGTGTTAACATGCTATTAATATTTAATATGACTGATCACTCAGACACACTGCAAGTATACGAAGAGCTTAATGTAAAACTTTAAGCCGTAAACTGCAATCTGGTTAGCCAACTGGTTAGTCTGTTTATAATGTTAGCAACAATTGAACTGCAAAAATAACAATCAACTAACTTAGCATTACATGACTACAACAAAGTAAACAGGCCGAGAAAAATTTGCTGCTTAACAACATAAAATCGATATCTCGCAATGAAGTATGAAAACATACCACTTCAAATGAGAAAGTCGATGTCTTTAATGGAATCCACATACACACTCAACCACTTTACAACTGCTTTCTGGGTTTCCATGCTAGTTTTCAGGGCATGCAAAACTTGAGTAACAAGTTTAAATAGCTCTAGAACTCCACGACATCAAACGAGCCAAATGTAAAACGAACATTGAGGTACGCAATGACAAGTGTTTTACAAATTTTGATAGATGAACATTTATTTTGATTGACAGAAGTAAAACTCTATCAAACTATTTTGTACATAAGTCATACATACAACTGGACTTCAGCTATTACTTAACTTTTATCAATCACGCAACTGCTCCTAAGTGGGCGAGTCGGTGGTTCAAAAATTCACCAAGAACTGGCAAGAAAAACATATGGAAACTGCTGAAGCAGTATGTTGTCAAGCCAGATTCTCTTTCTGTCACCCAACCATCGGTGTAAAAGCACCAAGGGCAATGTCTGTAATGGAAATGTCGTGGACGTTTCAGCGCACTACAACAAAATATACAACTAGACAGTATCAACATGGCACCGTGAAGAAAAGAATCAATGCAGTGGTATTTAAATTTGTAACACACAACGGCACGGCATGTACAAACGACGATCACATCAACGCTCCGTGACATTACGCCAGTGGTTCCGCACGGTCGAGGTCTAGCAGTCTAGCTGTCAGACGCCGGTGTCAACAAGTACTGCGACGTCGGCGTCGACTGCTGAGTACTTACATCCGTTCGCAAAGCATCTTCAAAGTTACCTGGCTCAGATGACGGTGAGCCACTAATCTGCTCCTGCAACACACATCAGTGTACATTTTACATTTAATTAATTAAGTAAAATGGTTTACGTACAGTCATAAAGACAAAGGGCACTACGTGCCAGAGCTAAAGCAAACACATGTGCCTTCAGCAAATGCTTAAAGTGTGCATAATTATCCACCACATGCAACAAAGCTGGCAATATGTTCCACAACTGACGATATTAAATTGATGATGATGATGATTATAGGCCGACAGGTCATCTAATGAGAGCACACCGGTGTCTCTAATGTGAGCACAAGGTGCTCACAAAAGCATCTCAAAATATACATGTCATTTGCAAAGCCAGAGATACAATGCAAATTAATTTGATATAATGCAGTTTAACGTGAGCGGCGGAAAAGCATATTCAACATGTTCCACAACTGTAATTTGTATGCATTTGCAACAATCAGTAATTTACTGCAAAAACGTTTACAGTCAACGCCATAAGATCTGGCAATTATCTACTGTAGATGTAGGCCCACACATCAGTGAAGTATTGCAGAAGATCTCCACGCCGACGTACACACATCTCATATAGAAATTTGTATGCCGCACGGTGGAATTACAGCTGGTATTCGCTGTCCATATCTCTTGATGTGTTTATCACTCACCATCTGATGTGTCCCTAAAGCATTCTCACGACAGCGTCATTCTAATCAGTACATTTTTACTAATATTAACAAGTGCACCTTATAATCTAAGGTGGGAGCACCCGCAAATGCGTGCATTTAGTTATGCATCTTCACTTCCGGTCACACGACAAAGATGGCGGTCACACCATTCGATCTGCCACAGTCGAAAGACCCACTGCACTCCTCTATGTTTTGGAGTTACTGCCAATGGAAGTCTTACACTGAGGGAATAGGAAGTTTCGACCTTTTTGGCTCCAGCGACCTTGACCTCGACTGGATGACCTTCATATAGTAACCAAACCCGTATTGCTTGGAGATATACCGGATGTGCAAACATGAACTTCCTACATCAAGGCTACTGAAAGTTATCATCCGACGGACATATGTGTGTACATACAAAATCGACGGAAATTATAAAGCATGTCACTCAGTAATAATGATCATCATCATCATTCTGTAGCACATGAAAGTTGACATAATGCTGCACTGAACAGTCCAAAAATGACGTCAAGAACAGTCTGCCAGGCATTTCGTCAAGCAACGTTTCCACTGGACCACATTTGAGTTATGCTGATATGCGACATCTCTGATACTCAATACTGTCATGTTATGAAATAACTGGCAATTGTTAAAATATTCTCCATTTACTACTACGGCTACTGCCGTGGTAGGGCACTGCTACAATGGAGGTGTGGAATATCGTGAACAAATCTTCAAACCATCTTATCAGTTATCACTAGGATTATAACAATAGCCGAGTGGCAAGGCTTCCTACATTTGAGTAGTGCAGTCCGATGATTTGTGATTCAAACCACTTCATGAAAAAATTCCAAGAAGTATGATTTGCTCTCTTCACACAAGCAAGCATTGATTTTGTAACAGAAAACACTGCATAACCTTCAGTAAGATTCTGTTCGCTCAATTTTCGGACATTTGCTTGTGGCAGTGCTAATATTTCTGTACCATTAATGTCACTGTCTGTTAGTATATTCATATACATTGTGCGAGTTCTTTATGGACATGACACAGTACTGAATTAAAATTAAAAATAGACTCACATGCATGGACTGCGTCAAATCACACCTATTCCTCACTGAATTGTACAGCACTGCTGAGCAGTGTTTTAATGAGATCATTACAGACCACAGAAGGTCTTTCGTGTAACACTCACTAAGCAGGTAATAACAAAATACAGCCCAACAAGTAACATAACTCTCAATGAAAATAATGTATGCTTCACAAAATGAAAATAATGTGTGCTTCACATTCAAACTGTATGTTCACAATGCATAAACCAAAAGCACTCATAAACAGTGCAAGCGCTCAAAACGATATTGTACAAAATGATGCATTCAAACAATTTTGCAGAGAGAGACCACAGTATCAACGCAGCAGTTACTCTATAGCAATGACCATGATGCACATAAATTAACATCAATTAACACACGTTTGGTTATAATCTTTGATCAACTCAATATACTCTGAAAACTGTAATAAATTATTTTCAACAGTCTCTGAGTCGATGTCTCTCTGCATTTGCTACTGTACTACATACATCAGTTGACATTTAACGACATGAAATTCTCAAAACACTCGCAAAACTGGTCTTTGCGGAGATAATCTCGCAGTGACTTCCTGGAGGCTCTTCTAGTTAACTGTTTGGCTGTACCACAGCCGATAAAGTAAATGTATAATAACCAAGATAAACACAAAAACACAAACCTAAAAAACAAACAGATTCTCGTTCAGTTAACGGGCACTATAAGAAATGTCTGGAGCCTGCTGTATGAAGCCTGCATGTGGCTATATTGACCAAGTACTTAAAGACTATAGTGACAGCAGCACAGTGACAAAATTATTATAATTTTACCTAAAATACACATAACCCACACAAACCAACTCTAAGATGTACAGATATACACAAAATATGACAGAATAAATAAAAAACGAAAACAGATCATACAGAAATAAAATGACAACAAGCGCCTGAGAAAAAAAATCACACACATACACGTCTGGGAAGTAAGCCAATAATGAGAAAGATCATTGAAGATACAACTAGCTAGAAGTCTATGGTAAAACTTTGATGGGTATGCCTCCACCGTTCATTGGTTCCACAGATGGTGATGTTATGTAAATGCATTTATGGAAAATGTTTTTGTGACCTTGACTTTTGAACACATCTTAAACCTAATCAGTTTCTGGCCCAACTGCAGAAAGTATTTGTGTAAGTTTTGATTCGAATGCTTTCCGTGGTTCAGAAGATATTGCATATTCACAGGATTTCTATGGCACTGGCCACCTAGGCTGATCTTGACCTTTGAACCAGTGACCTTCTCAGTGTCAACAGTGGACCTGCTGATGGTTAACTGACGTCAGTTTCATTAAAATACTTCCATTTATTTACAAAATATGAAGGTAAAATCAGACAGTGAACTGCTGATCGATACGCCTCTGCCGAAAATGTGCAATTGATCTCACTGTGACTTGGACCTTTTGATCTCGAAATGTAATCAGTTCATCTTCCCCAACTGTACCTAAGTGGTAATTGGTGAAATTCCCATTTTCGGTTTGTAAGATATCGTATAGTATACGATCACACATGCAGAGTTGCATGCACGCACAGGCTGAAAGCAGAATGCCATTGTGTACATCCACAAATATGTTCACAACGAGCATATACTACGGTGGCATGTAACATGCACAAAAAGACAACTTTCTCGTACAAATCTTGCCAGCTGCCGTAACTGTACCTGTACGACGGGCATAAACACCTATTTCACCATAACCATCGTCGTCATCACAGGCTGAAACGTCGTGAGCTGACTGGCTGTTTGACATACCCCCGCTACTCTGAAATACGCAGTGGAAAATGTACCGATATTAACATATGTACACACAGATTCATCAAATATACCGAGAAAAAATAGCTTTCTCACATTCATTACTGAACCAGAAGCCAAGTTTTCCACGTCGTTATTGCCAAGCAATTTATTAGTTACATGTCAAAGTATACCTGGTAAATTTCCTGTAAAACACTGCTACGAAAAGATACAAAGAAACTATATCAACCACATGTATAATTCTCCACTACTAGTGATGTGATGAAGTTTGAATTTGAATTCGATAACGTTCGAACTTTGAACATTTTCAACAGATACGAAATTCGACGAATGTTTTAACTGCTCTGTCGTCGAATGCGAGTTCCTGGAAAAATCCCTGAATACAGTTTATTTCGTAGTTTGGGACTCCAAAATCTAACCAGATTACGATATTCATCATATATAATTTAAATATTAAAGCTATAGCAAGTTTCAGATAAACAGGCCACAGCTGTTGTTCACAAGCACATAATTTCGTCAGATAACTTAGTTCAATAAAACGAAGCACTGTGCAGATTCTTTCAATGTATTAAAATGCAACAAACATCAGTGACCTCAAAGCAACACAACACAAACATACACACACTAGTATGACAAATCCATATATTTCATATACTCACACCAAAACTTATGCAAAATATGGCACCAAAGTTGTCTTTGATTTAACCACTTAAGACCACAGATCAATCTCGGAATGCTTTTTCAGCCAATAACTTAACAGACATCAACAAACAATAAACACTAAAGCAACTTAGAGGCTGTGCTGTAAAACAAAACAAACCTCAGTAAAAACTTAAACTTCACATTTTACAGTTATTTTACAGGTCATCTATTCTGCACAGCATCCAGTGTCAGTGAGCTGCATCCACCGCTGCTACGAGTTTCTCAGAACATGTCATGTCTCTCAAGTTGTCAGAATCAGTTCAACTCACTGACCAGAAGGAACTAAAATGACTGATGGTGTGTTGAGTGGGACAATAAACCTTATTCATTCTGTCAGTCTAAAAGTCAAGTATAATAAAACAAGGCAGCCAAGCCGCCATAATATGCAGATTCCTGAAACTGCAAGATTAAGTTCTTCTCACAGAATCTCTCGACTGTGACATATGACCAAAAGACTTCTAACTTCTGAAGCTTATCACTGTTGCATGACTGTGACACACTCAGTAAATCGACAGTTTTGGTGGTTGAATTTTAAGTACTCCTATGCCTTATAAGATACATTAATATCATGACCTCATACACATCCTTGTATATTATAATTCATGGGTACAACATTACCAAGTAGGTCAGCTATCGCAGCAAAACCGTCCTGCAGCGTGTATAAGCATTGGCAAAAATATAAGTACGAAAAGCGTGCATCTAACATCGCTTTATTCTATGGCACTGACGTCTACAAATGATCATTTGACTGTTTTACGTCACTATGTTTGTACTTAATACAAAATTATGCAACATTTAGGCGTTAATTTTGGAGGTTTGAACTTGGCTTCTTCGTTAGGTGTGGCATGTCCTGTCTCGGCATTATGCATCCTTGCAAACCTGACCTCTCACCTTTTCATCTCATATTTCCTACACCAGTACTGGTGACATGTTGTTGTTTTGTTCAATTTTGGGCTTTCTATAACTTTTCATTTGGGAGTTAAAATAAGCCCAGGACTTGGAACTGGACAGATGGACAGACAGAAGACGTGCAATCTGAAATGCAGCCTCCTACAGGCAGGGCTGCATAACCTGCTGCTAACACACACTTATGAGATTAAACACAATATAAAGTATAATAAAACAACCATAAAAAGCAAAAAAAATCTTACAGTACAGGTAAGTAAAAAATCCATAAAAAATTCTGTCAACAGCAGCAACAACAACAACAAAATACTCACTGATCTGGATTTGATGTTGCCCAAGGAACGAGAATGCTTTAAATGTAAATGCAATTGCAAACATATAAAATGTCTGAGGGCTATCATCAATTTGCAGCGCTAAGCAGTAATGCCTTCTGCCACTAAAAATGGTCAACTGATGCAATATGTCACTCATTATAGTGGTCTGTATATTTCTCAAAATTCATTGCAGATCAACACCAACAAGTCATCACAAGTGACTACAACTCCTCAATCATCCACACCTCGACGTGACTTTCTACCATTGTACAGCTTACAATTACCATCATCATCACACCTCACCTTTAGCTGTAATCATTAACATAATTTTAACGAACATTTGGTATATATTTGGACCATTTGGTTTATGCATACCCAATGTCCTTTTTTGGAGAGTGTGACAGTACTGTACCCTGAACCCAGGGTTGTGGTGTTGGTCTCGACGTCTCGGTTTCGAGATGGTCTCGAGACGTACCGACATCTCGTCTCAGTCTCGTCTTGAGAAAAATTGTTAACGTCTCGGTCTCGGCCATTTACGTCTCGTGCCCAAGACCACTGCATTCACAGCTTCCTGATGGACATGCAGATGGCACCGTACGCAGTGTGAATGGGTTTTAGACATTGTAACGTGCCTATGCTGTAGTTACTATTGCTCATCATATTAACACGCTAAAAACAATGAACGTGAAAGATAACATTTAGGCCTGTTATTGCAATCAATAAAACTTGTACTTTAACGTCTTCACGTCTCGAGAGCTACAAATGTCTCGTCTCGGTCTCGAGCTTTTACGTCTCGTGCCCATCCCTGCCTGAACCTTTCAGACTACCAAACAATGAAAACTAGTTAAAAATTATTATCAGTCAGTCACTTTTTTGGCAATTTTTACCATAACTATTTTTACCTCCTGTTTACACATTCATATTTTGATGCATTTTGTTTGCTTTGACAGTGGCACGACTGCACGAATAACATTTGAAACAGTCAACTGCTATCAAACATCGCCAACATTAATAGTTATTAAACTGAAGTTTGGACAATGCTGGTAGTCACAATGTCTGGCCAAAAGTTGTGCCTCATTAACAACTTCTGGAATCTACAGTGTGAGTCAAAAAAAAGTAGCCCCCCTAAAACTTTCTGCGATATTTTCACTTCTGGTAAACCTGTGTTACTGAAAATTACCGTGGCTATTGCCCAAACATATTTCTATGTTTACATCAATTTTAGTCCATTTATCTGAATATTTGTATAAATTGTATCATTTTTACTAGTAAGACCCCTCAAATTTTAACAGTTCAATTTCGTTTATTATGAAATTCATGAATTTTTCGTTAAAAAACAAGTCAGATCAAATGATATTTAATTACATATAACAGTTAGTATCTGTTAAATGAATTATGACATTAAATGTTCAAAATGTCCACCGCTGGCTGACACACATATCTGCAGTCGCTTATGGTAGTCTTTCACAGAGTTGTCAGTGGCTTTCTTCATAACGTAGACCAAATTAACTAAAGTGCATTTTAGAACTCGGGAACTGGTTTTGGCTTCTGTTGCAGCTTTTGTAAAGACTCCAGCATTTCCCCCAAACCTGATAATCCAGTGGATTGAGGTTGGGTGAAATGGGGCCACTCATCATTAGCGATGAAGTCAAGGCAGTTTGACTTGATGAAACTCGAAACTTGAAACAGTAAAAACGGTAAGTACTCCTAGGAAAATTAACGCCATTTTGTTAAATATTACGTTAAATCCACCGAAACTGGTAGGCAGGTGTGGATATATACTGGCAATAAATTTGCAAAATTTCACGGAAATATACTTAGCCTAAGTGAAAATATTGCAAAAAGTTTTAGGGGGGCTACTTTTTTTTGACTCACACTGTACAATGTGTCTGTCAAGTAACTCAGCGACCTGATGCAAACAGTTAAATTGCAACATCATAATACAACAAAGCTTTCTGTATGAGTTGTGTATTGTATGTGTGCACGTGTCTTCCAAACACTATTCAACTTGCTATTAACAGTGATGGGGGGTTGCTGTATCAGTTAGTATACAGAAAACCGCTAGATAATAGTAATGGTAGTTAACAATAATCATGCCACTTGTACCAACCAAATTAGCAATAGCCGTAAATTTGCTGCTATCTGTCAGCATCAAACAGATACGTGTCCCGTCTCTTCTGAAAAGTGATCAGCAATATGCTTGTTGACTATGGATCGCATGGCAAATCATTCCAGACAACTGGACAATAAACAGAGAAACTGCAGTGTCTGTAACCGGCCTCAAGGCATTAGCTAGTTGAAAACGACTGCCCACTTATTGAATTCTGTACCTGCCAGTGTGTACAAACCTTGACTGAGGTGTAAGCTCCTCCAACTTTCTCTTCAACGGACTTGAACACAGAAGAATTACTGCAGTACATCACATATGTATCATGTCAAAACTACAAATCACTTCACATCAGAACATTATTTCACTACACTATGCATTGTGAATGTCAGACTGACAGAATGTCCCTCTATATCATCCACGATTGCCAACGCTGAAAAACCAAAATTAGAGAGATGAAGGTAAAAAATTGTGAGAAACGGTAAGCATTTATTTGCGACATTCAAATACGTACAAAATAGGGCGCTGATGTGTTAAGTAATTAATACTGACTAAACAATTAATGCAACTAAATATTTTAATGCAGTGACAAACAGCTAAACAAGATGTTCAGCTATCGCAGAAAGACCGCGCTGCAGGGTGCGTTACAGTTTTTGCCAAAAGTAGAAGACTGGAACTGGAAGACAATATTTTACGGACATTATAGGTCTATCTTCAACCACTGTGATATAATCGGCCTGAAAATCTATCGAATTCCGTGAAAAAAACGCAAAATAAGGGCTATTACGGCGTTCGAGGTCATTCAAGGTCATCAAGATCGGTACCAATCGAAAGCCCGTATGCGATTTCCTATTAGTGATTAATAGTAACTGACATCCTATCTCGTACCGTTTCGGAGTTATCGCAGCTTATTGTTCA
>Ga0049105_1001063_pt1 | contig 11354 bp, 9 predicted proteins | sample WorMetvaBAHAMAS1_FD_61260 | JGI IMG/M metagenome (GOLD analysis project Ga0049105, IMG submission 61260) | Worm MetaG Olavius vacuus BAHAMAS.1 | ecosystem: Host-associated > Annelida > Digestive system > Unclassified | place: Germany: Marburg | collected 2013-04-09 | reverse complement strand
AAGTAAGTAAGTAAGTCAATTTATGCCCAGCGCACGAAAAAACAGTGTCACTCGGCGCTGCAGCTGTCAGTGACCGAATATATGCTTGTAAAGATGTGTCTTTAGTGACCGCCTGAATTGAGGAACGATACAAGTTTATTGTTCACTAATAGAAAGTCGCATATGGGCTTTCGATTGTTACTAACATCAGTGACCTTGAATGACCTTGAACGGCGTAAAGACCGCCGACGCGCGCTATCTCTGCGATAGCTGAGCTTCTTCTATTACAGGCTACGTGACGCGACTTTAGCAAATTGCGTTGGCACATTTTAGTTCGACGTATGACAGGATAACATTGAACGCTGGTGCCACCTGGTGGTAGCGTATGTACCTGAGTCTGAGTGAGTCCAAGCGACGTCGCGAGAGCCGCTCGTTCAGGCAATGCCAGATATTGCGAGCGTTGAAAGCGACGGTTGAGCTGCTGCAGCTGAAGACTTGAATAGATAGTACGTGGCTTGCGAGGTTTCTTGCGGTCCTTGTTAGCACGTCCACCAGTTGACGTTGGAGGTAGCGGTAGTGGAGTAGCTGGTACCGCGGTAGAGTAGCCGAGACTGCATGGCAACAGAGCTGCACAGCGCTCATCGACGTACGCTACAGACCAGCAATTAGATCATGTCTCATGCAGTGTCTCGAGATCAACGAGAAGTGTAAACGTCCTATAAAATCAACATACACGAATCCTCCTCGTCCTTCTCCTTTCTCTACCGTACCGGTTAGTACAATGGCACACAAGGCCTCAAGATACACGAATACACGGCCTAAACAAGCCAAATACATTTTCCGATCCCAGATGCAGTGGCTTTAGGCCTATACACTATGTTGAAAAACGTGGTGTCAAAAGTTTTTGCATTAATTTCATCAACTGTTAACCGATTTTAAAAATTCTTCTACTGTTGGAAACAGCAATACATTATCTGCAAATAAATATAACATTTTGATAATGTTACGTTGGCACATTTTATTTCGACGTACGACAGGATAATATGTTGCAACTGCTCTACCACTCCTTGATGACAAAGCTGTCAACCCCGCCATTTTGTTGTAAATCTTTAAACACTTAAAGAAACATATTACTTCACTTACTTATTTACTGCCTTGTCCAGCAGCGCGCGTACCAGTCACGAGTTCACGACGTTGAAGAACTATTGGACATTTGGCACGGCCTTCAACAGAAGACAGTCGATGGCGCAATTGATGGAGAGCCCGCCTTCGCGCCTGTGCACGGGCCAAAGGAGGACATTTTGACTGAGCAGTGGCAATATGCTAAGTGAGTGAGCGGTCAGTGAAGCAGTGGGGACGCTGAAAATGCGGGAGTAAAAATGCAGGAGTAGACAAAGTATGGAAAGCCGTAAGAATAAATTAGGGCCTACTTTATAGTGATACTGTTAACACTATGTAACGCTTAACAGGATGTGCCGTAAGTTATGCACATGTATGCATAGTGCAACTCGTATTTCATATGTATTTTGGCGTCTAGAAGTTCGCATGCTTTTAATGATTACAATGTCATGTTTCGTGCAACAACTGTGTTTGAAAAATACACGCAGTAAAACTGAAGAACAAATTAAAAACAACGTGACCAAAGAAATACAAGGTGCTCAGCTATCGCAGAGAGACCGCGCTGCAGGGTGCGTTATAGTTTTGGCCAAAAGTGGAAGACTGGAACTGGGATACAATATTTTACGGACATTATATGTCTAACTTCAACCACTGTGACATAATCTGCCTAAAAATCTATCGAATTCGGTGAAAAAAACGCAAAATAAGGCTATCTTACGGCGTTCAAGATCATTCAAGGTCATCGAGGTCGGTACCAATCGAAAGCCCGTATGCGCCGTCCTATTAGTGATTGATAGTAACTGACATCCTATCTTGTACCGTTGTGGAACGTTTTTGAGGCTCCTTTGGGGTTTAGGGACAACGTACGATGTTCATCTTGGGTTCATTGGAAAGCGCGTAGTGGACTTCCTATTAGTGTTAATTGAACTTTTTCGCTAGGTGTTACGGCTGAGTCGCTACGAGCGAAAAGAGATCGAAAATCGGCGATTTCGTTCAAACGCGGCCAGTTTGATAAAAATTTCAGGTAGAAGGGGTCACCCCCGCCAATCATTTTTGCACGGATAGTTAGGCCAATGAATGCCTTATAATTTGCCGCTGACAGTTTTCACACAAAGAAACTTTGTGACAGACTTTCTTCAAGCGAAGTGCGATTTTAGACGGAAATCGGCCGTTTTGAGTTTTTGAGCCCCCTTTGAGGGACTTAGAGGCTACGTACGATGATCATCTTACGCTCATTGGAAAGCGCGTGTTAAACTTCTTATTAGTGTTAACTGAATTTTTTCGCTGGGCCTAGGTGTTACGGCTGAGGCGCTACGAGCGAATATTGGTTCAAAATCGGCGATTTCGCTCCAATGGGGGCCAGTTAACCCAAAATTTCGTGTAGAAGGGGTCACCCCCACCAACCTTTCTTCTTATGAGAAAACTAGGCTAAATGATCTTTCGTATGGTATAAAAATCTGGACAGATCTTTCTTCCGTTTTGTCACAATTCACTCGTTAGACAGAGACAGACCGACAGATAGACAGACAGCTTTCTCATCGCTAGACCGCGTCTGCAATGCATTCCATGCAGCGCGGTAAAAATCAATATTTCCACCTGCTTCAATAATGTTTTAAATCACAAATGCCGTATATCACTGAACAAATTTAATTCACCGCTGTCTCAATTTATTGTTAGGTTGGCTATAGATGGGGCTTACTCCTGCATTTTCCACCCCTGCGATTTGCTCCCTCATTTTCCACTCTTGCATTTCCAGTCGCCCCGCACTGCAGCAATGCTCCCAATTCGTAGAATGCATTTTTCAAATCGGTTAACAATTCACAAAGTTTTCGCAAAAGTTCGCACAGCTTTGCATCACCAAGAATTAGTATAGCAGTTGCAACATATTTAAACTTTTATGTTTCACACGATAGTACAGCACGTTTTTAAGAGGCGGAGAAAAATGTTATATTTATTTTGTAGACAATTCACTGCTGTTTTCAACAGTAAAAGAATTTTCAAAATCGATTAACAGTTGATGAAGTTATTGCAAAAAGTTTAAAACCACGTTTTTTTATTGTAACACAGTATATGCATAATGCAACTAGTTTTCGGATAACCGAAGAATAGTGGTTGTATGTGACAGCAGAGTCAACAAGTACCTCAGCTATCGCAGAGACACCGCGCTGCAGGGTGGGTCAGTTTTGGTCAAATGTAACCGGGAGACGATATTTTGGGGGACATTAGAGGTCTATCTTCAACCACTGTGACATAATCGGCCTGCAAAGCGATCGAATTTGGCGAAATAACACTACTTAGGTCTATTATACGCCGTTCAAGGTCATTTAAGGTCACCGATGACGGTACCAATCGTAAGCCCATATGTGACTTCCTATTAGCGATTAATACTAATTGACATCCTATCTCGTACCGTTTTGAAGTTATCGCAGATTATTGCGTAAATTTTGGACACTTTGCGTTTTTGAGCCATCCTTTGGGGGCTTAGAGGCAATGCACGCTGTTCCTCTTAGGCTCATTGGAAAGCGCGTATAAAGTGGACTTTCTATTAGTGATAATTATTTTTTTCGCTAAGTGTTACGGCTGAGGCGCTACGAGCGAAAATCGATTAAAAATCGGCGTTTTTCAAGGGGTGGGTCAGTTCAGGGCAAATTTTCGCTTAGTAGGGGACGTCACCCGCGAACCATTTTTGCTCGGATAGATAGGACAGTGAATACCCTACAACTCTGTGGCCGGCAGTATTCATACAAAGAAATTTTGTAGCAGACATTCTTCAAGTGAAGTAGAATTTTACATGGAAAACGGCCGTTTTGCGGGTTTAAACCCCTTGTGGGCTTAGGGGCATGTATGCTGTTCGCCTTATTAGGCTCATTGGAAACCGCGTAGCGGACTTCCTATTAGCATTAATTGAACTTTTTTGCTAGGTGTTACGGTTGAGGCGCTACGAGCAAATATCGACTAAAATCAGCGTTTTCGCTCCAACGGGGTTAGTTTGACCCAAAATTTCATGTAGAATGGGTCGCCCCACCAAACATTCTTCTTGACACAAAACTAGGATGAATAGTCTTTCATGTGGTATAAGATCGTGGGCACAAGTTTCTTTCGTTTTGTCACACATCAGGCGTTTGACAGATGGACAGACAGACAGCTTTACGTGACTAGACCGCGTTGCATGCAATGCATGCAGCGCGGTAAAAACTGAATGCTAATATAACTAGAAAGTAGAACGCGTAGCAACTGGTAATGTATTGCAACTTGCAGGCCGCGCAATGGCTCGCCAGTCGATCTCGGCTGCTTTTTGGCCAAATTGCGTTGAAACATTTTAGTTTAGCTAACCAACGGCTAACTGTGAGCTTTCGATCAAAATATTCTGACATCGCGATTAGATTCAGCGACTCCAATTTCAAAAAAGGAGCAATAATTTGGAGATCAGACGAAGGCTTTCATGCTGTGACCTTGACCTTTGACATCTGACCTTGAACGTTTGTAGTACATCGGGTGTCACGTGATCACAGTCTAACAAATCTCATCAAAATCGAACAATCCGCCGCTGAGTTATTGATGATTTAGCAAATTTAGCTGTTGTTATGTCACGACGTGACCTTCACCTTTGACCCCTTGATCTTCAGATTCAGATTCAGGTTTATTGAACTTGTAACCAGAATACTGAAAAATTAAGACGTTTGTTGTAGATCGGATGTCACGTGGTCATACTCTGTACTAAATTTGAGCGAAATCGAACACTCCGCGGCTGAGTTATTGATCATTTAGTAATTTTTCACGCATTTTCACCCCTTCCCATGTAAACATTAGGGAGGGGTGAGCGAAATGTCTGATTCCAGATTTCAAGTTCCCGTACGTCACAATCTCATATACTTTTGGCGCGGGGCCACTGCATAGCACGTACCCGCTGGGATATTCAACCCATTTCCCCGGCTAGTTTGGGGAATGGGCAATTTTATCGGTACTAGTTCTCAGAGTTATGGGGTGATGATGTAGGCCCATGATAGACCTTGTATACACTTGTTTTGCTCCATTTGGAAACCAGAGCCCTTCAAAGTGAAAACTGAGCCCGTTTTTAGGGGGGACTTTGTCTGGTCTATTTCTCCGAGTTAGGGGACCGATCTACACCAAATTTGGGGAGGATATAGAACATTCATCTCCTTTCCTCATCATCTCCTTTGACTAGAGTCGAAAAACGAGGCCAATTTCGTACTTTTTGACCCCCCCCCCCTGTAAAAATTAAGGGAGGGGTGAGTGAAATGTCTGAGTTAATTTTTCGTGCGACATCTATTATTATTATTACGAGCCGTTCCGAAGAAGTCTCCTGCTACGGAACGAATCGCCGGCAGAAGGTGCTGACCGAGCAAGACGTCACGGTAATAAGCGCCATTAATTTTTACACCAGTCTCAATGAACATCAGTTCGGTAGTTCCAAGTATCGACACGGTGCCCGAGACCATGACAGATTTTGAGAAAGTGGACCGAGTACGCAGGAGACGCTCGTAACACTTCGTGCAGTAAGTAAGCTACCCGGTACCGGGTAATCGGTATTTTCCATATTGGAAACTTCTGTTTTTGAGTTCCATTTTTAAAAACAGCTGTTGCTTAGAAACTGTGCGGTGGCTTTTGTTGAAATTTGCAACGTTTACATCGGAAAGATGATAATTAAAGCCGCTAAGAGGATATTTAATTCTGTTAAGATATGCCATAGTTATAGTGATTTGAATTTTGGAGTCACTTTTTTTGGAACACAGTGTAGATTATTTATTAATAACAAAGGAGCCAACTGATCATTTACAATGTTATACAAAAAGCGACCCAACGACCCAACCCCTGATATACTTTAGTTATGACCGGGCGCCGCTGGACCATCTCGGAGATTAGAGTCTGGATAGCGAAAAAAAGTTCAGCAGCAAAACATAGAAGTAGCTCAGCTATCACACAGAGACCGCACTGGAGGGTGGGTCAGTTTTAGCCAAAAGTGGAAGACGATATTCTTCATAGGTTTATCTTCAACCCTGCAGCCTGCACTGTGACGTAATCGGCCTGCAAAGCTATCGAATTCGGTGAAATAACGCAAAATAAGGGCTATTACGCTGTTCAAGGTCATTTAAGGTCACCGATATCAGTACCAATCGAAAGCCCGTATGCGACTTCTTATTAGTGACTGACATAAGTTATCGCAGATAATTGTTCAAATTTTTTTTAGGGAAAACGGTCACTTTGCATTTTTGAGACCCCCTTTAGGGGTATAGGGGCAACATACACTGCTCATCTTAGGCTCATTGGAAAGCTCGCAGTGTTAACTGAACTTTTTCGCTAGGTGTTACGGCTGAGGCGCACGAGCGACTATTGATTGGAAATCGGCGTTTTTGAAGGGGGTGGGTCAGTTTCGGCCAAATTTTCACGTAGAATTTTCCACGAACCATTTTTGCACGGATAGATAGGCCAGCGAATGCCTTACAAGTCTGTCGCTGACAGTGTTCACGCAAACAAACTTTGTGGCAGACTTTATTCAAGTGGAGTGCACTTTTTGACGGAAAACGAAACTGCCAATTTGCGTTTTGAGCCCCCCCCCCTTTTTGTGTTGGGTTTAGGGGCAACGTATGTTGTTCTTCTTAGGCTCATTGGAAATCGCGTAGTGGACTTTCCTCTTAGTGATAATTGACCTTTTTTCGCTGGGTCTTACGGCTAAGGCGCTACGAGCGAATATCGATTAAAAATCGACTTTTTTGGAGGAACGGGAACAATTTGGTCCAAAATTTCAGGTACAAGTGTCGTCCCCCACCAACCATTCTTCTCGTCGAAAACCTAGGATGATCGTTCTTTCATATGGTATAAAAATTTGGGCAGAAATTTCTTTCGTTTCGTCACATTCACGCGTTTGACAGACAGACGGACAGACGGACGAGCAGACAGACAGAGGGATCTCTCATTGCTATACCGCGGCTGCATAGCTGCAGCGCGATAATAAGGCCTTCGGACTATTGTCGAGACGGCCTTGAATAAGCCTATACAAAATATATGGTCATTGTCTGAACCATGTTATTTAGTAGCACTGCAGATGCTATTTACTGAACGTACGTGACTGCATTAGTGATGTTGATGATGCAGTGAAACGGTAGCTGGGAGCAGAGCGTTCTGAGGTAAGTAGCGCTGCTGATGGTGACGTCAGATGATGAGGCATGTACGGTGCATTGTACGCGGCTCCTGCAGCACACGGACCTGCCAAGTTGAACGTGTAAGGATTAAGAGCGGATGGACTGTACGGCGCAGCGTACGGCGTCACTGCACCGAGGTACGATGATGAAGGTGCTTGGAACGACGTGTAGCGGCTGGAATAATGCGGCGAGTAGTTGTAGTCGTAGCTGGTGTCGAATTCAGTGCCGGGAAGCCGGCTGTATAGCGCCGGTGTTGTGGGGCGCTGTGTGCTGCCATGATACACGCCGCGATACTCATCAGCACTTGCCTTCTCAATGCAATCGTGATGTTCGTCGTCGTTGTTGTTGTTGTCGAGAGGCGTTGTTGTCGTTGTTGTTATTGTCGTAGCTGCTGCTGCTGCTGCTGGAGTAGCCCAGCGTTGAGAAACCACCGAGTCGACAGCGGACACGGCCAGTCGTACATCCGCACCGACGTCATCTTTGTCAGTGGCCATCGCTGTCACTGTCACGGACACTGATCGCTCCGCGTCAGACGACATCGTAGATTGTTTCATCGTTTGACTCGCTGCGCTTGCAATGATTACACATGACAGGGTATAAGTGCTTTTCTACGGTACTATCGCCTGTGTTTGCTGAAGTAGCCTGCTCTAATTTGGGTTCAGGCTACAGTGTCAGAAACGGAACCCTTGTTACATTTTCAAATAACTCCAACAGAAGTGGCTATCAATTTTTTATTACAAAGACTCGCCGCCACGGAATCTTCACTAAATACAAAGAATAAAAAGAACCCGCTGATGTTTAACTCTTGGTCGTGATAACCATATAGTCTGAGCTTTAAGATTTTGCAGATTGATTCCACTGACTCTCGGACCATTTAACGCTTTTATTCTGCTCAGCGGCTAGATTTGTTTGCATGGTGTGTTAGACCAATCCCGCTCTTAGTCGGTTTTCGAACGCACTTAAAATCAATGCACTGTCATTTCATTTCATTCATTTCACATCTTTTGGCCATTTTACTTCAGAGAACATTGACTGACAAAACGTACATATCATCCCAGAAAAATCTAATTTAAAAAAAATTAAACACCAGTAAAGATTTACCCAATTTTACCACATTTTAAGACATAGTAAGAACATTTACTGAAATACTATACTAAAAATTATTACTGTAGGTCCATATTTATTGGAGTTATTACATGCACGCCAACTATGCTGAGCAAATTGTTTGCGTTCTGTCCGCGTGTCAGTGTGTCTCTGTGTACCTTTCTCCTACTACTGATCAGAAATTAATGTAAGTTGCCAGTTGGTATGATTAAAATGTGTTATGGTGAACCTTATAAATGATTAAATTTTGTGACATTTGAAGTCTGACACAGAGAACTGTATTTGTATTTTTTCGATAAGAAAATTGCCCATAACTTGGAAGCTGCTGGTCAGATTATGATGCACTTTTGAGTCATAATGTAGGTATCAGTCAAATACGTGAACATATTTGACCTTGACCTTTGACTCTGAACGATGGCAGCGGGCAGATTGTGTTTTCATTGGACACAGTTCAATTTGACGATGTTAAGTTGAATATGTTGACAAATGTTTTCAAGACACGGTGCATTTATGAAAATAGCTGCCCTGATAGCGTTAGCCTACCCGAACTATGTTCTTAGTTTTGCCGGGTTTGTCCGTTGACTATTTTACAGTCTAGCCCCATTGCCCGAAACGCGTTATTTGGTTTTTAGTGGTCACGGGGCGTGCAATACAAGTTGTTCGAAAACCATACTGATTAGAGACAGTCCATCTATTTCGCCGTTACTATCATTACTATTACATGACATAGTATTACTACTAAACCACCTGTTGGTAGAGTGAGAATGACAGCGAATACATTAAGTGAAACAAATACCTGGCGTGTGCCTGTGTGAGCGCGATCAGCTTCAGCATGACAATGACGTCAAACAACACAGAACTCAATGGCTGCGGCTGCTGCGCTGTCCCATCATTTGTGTCTGTGATGCTACCAGCAGCTAACAATGTCCAATGTCATCGTTTCATCTGGTAGGCCTACCGCCCACTAGACACGGACTGAGTGCATTGGTTCCCTTTCCGTTGTGTCTCACCAATCTCTTGGTCTGTGAGGACTGGACAGCTAGGCATATACAAACTGTCGGTGCACATGAGTGATACGGTATTCATTTATATTTATAGTCACTATGATCGTATAAAGATCGGTTGACAAATCGCAACTATTGCACAGAAATCATTACTAAAAGTCAAAAGCAGTCTTTGTACTACATCCCGATATAAATGACGAGTCATTCATGTGTAGTGCAACTTTTCTATCATTGGTACGAGAGTATAGATTCTGACGTCTTTCCTGGTAGTAATTTTGGCTGTAACTGATCAGCTGTGCCGAACAATCGTCCGGACGTCATACGCAATATCCGTATGGCTTGCTGCGCCGCGCGTATAGGAAGAAGACATCAAGTCGCTGCACTATCCATCAGTCAATCAATCAATTAACATTCTTTATGGCAGGCACATGCCCATAGAACAAAGAGAGAAAGAGAGAGAAAACACACACAACTACATCTAGTTAACTACTTAACTATTAGAACTAGAACTATCTTTTGCCAACCACAGGTACGTAGTAGAAATTGTCGCCATCACGTTGCGCGAAATACATGCTGGGGAGTAAACTGACTGGCAGTTCATGGTCATGGAGAGGACACGCAGCGTGTACAGGAACTTGAACATGACGTGTTCTAACTTGGTCTACGGCTGACAAGTTATTGTTGAGTCCTACGTACACCGAGCGCTGTACTGTGTATAGTGTGTACTCGGCAAATGTGCACGCACAGAGGAGGAAATGATACTGGTTTTAGCGTGTGCTCCTCGGCCGGTAAAATAGCCTTTGACTTTCAGCAGTTCGACTTCAAATAACTCATCACTGTCCTCTGCCGGTGTCTGTACATGCGTCAGTTCGCTTGTACTGTCCGCGTTTATGTCTGGTACAATTACGTCACTCCGTGGCCACGTAAGTTTTGTGTGCACACTTTACTATACGTTGCCAGCGTGAACTGGCTGGAGATAAGATGCTGTGACGACAAAGGACGATTGACCTATTGCAGAGCTTTGAATTACACTTGCCAATTAAAGACATCCACCAGTTCTGAAATGCTTCCCTCGAAATTAGAAGTGTGCATGACCGCGGAAGAAATCATTGATCACGCATCTGCAACAGCCGGACGCGCCAACTTCTCCATGACAGAGGCGTGGTGGACCGTGTCAAATGCTTTACTACAAAGTCTAACGCAGACACACCGACAAACGGCTGTACAGATAATGTGGTGAATACGGTGAGAAACAGCGTGATGAGAGCTGTATGGAACCGGTAGCGCGAACTCCGTAAAAGGCAGTCACTTTGTGATGAACATCCGCTGTTTACCATGCTACATCTATGCAGGGCGGTCTTAGCCATGAGTGAAATGTCCGTCTGCCCGTCTGTCAAACGCGTGCATTGTAAACAAGAAACTCATCAGGAGATGAGATAGCGAACGTGAACTTTCTTTCGACGACATCGTACACGTAGCCGACTACAAAATACAATAGACTCGTGCATAAATTCCGCCACAGATCGACGCGGTTAGACTATGTGTTGGAACGCATGTTTACCAAATTCAGTGAAATAACGCAATATAGCGGCTATTACGCCGTTCAAGGTCATTCAAGGTCACCGATTTTGGTACCAATCGAAAGCTCGTATATACGACTTCCTATACTAATTACTTACCTCCTATCATGCACCGTTTCCAAGTTATGGCTAATTATTCGTCAAATTTTCGCTAGCGAGAGGGAGTGCCTAACTTTATCGCTATCGCTTGGGGTGATCCCCTGCCAATATCGCCATAAATAATATATCGTTAAAAACTATACATTGTTTGGCCTATATTTCTGCCGCAGAAAGTATCCGTATATCTTCAACCACTTTTAAGCAATCCGCCCAGAAAGCTACCGAATTCGGTGAAATTACGCAGCCGTTAGGCCTATTACGCCGTTCAAGGTCATTCAAGGTCACCGAGTTTGGTACCAATCGAAAGC
>Ga0049105_1001062_pt1 | contig 11359 bp, 8 predicted proteins | sample WorMetvaBAHAMAS1_FD_61260 | JGI IMG/M metagenome (GOLD analysis project Ga0049105, IMG submission 61260) | Worm MetaG Olavius vacuus BAHAMAS.1 | ecosystem: Host-associated > Annelida > Digestive system > Unclassified | place: Germany: Marburg | collected 2013-04-09 | reverse complement strand
TTTTTTCCACGTTTTTATGGAACGCGGCGAGCGGTACACATAAAAAGCCTGTAGCGTTTTCCGAAATACTCGATGGCGCGTGGCGTGTCAGGAACGAGATAGCATCGTGTGACACGTGAGTTGATATCAGATACGAGTCGTATTCCAATTCCAATCACAATTTCAATTCGCTCGCCGAGACGGCCGTCGTTGCGGGTCGCTCGTTCGTTTGACCGCGCTGGTCGGAAACTAGCGCACGCTGGCGTACAGTCGGTTGTCGTTCTGGCCGCAATATGTGATGTATTACCGTTAATGAACGGCACCGAGCCAAACATCCATGTACTACAGCGGGGAGGACAGAGCCGCCGCACGGCAGTCCGACGACCGTCGCGTACTTCGCCCGTTGTATGATGATGATCATCAGTCCGATATTGCATGCGCACAAACTCGAAATTCGACCTCGTAAATAATCGTTTGCATCAGCACGAAAATCCGGCGACACAGTGCTGAGAGTGCTGATAGCAAGCAACCACTGCCGATAACGCTAGAGATGTGCGATGTGAAGGAATTCGAGACGGTGATTTATCTAAGTAAGTAAGTAAGTAAGAGTATTTGTACACGGCGCAAAAAAAGCAACAGTCACTATGCGCCGCAGCCCTACACAAACCAACGTGTCTTCAAAAGTCTCTTAAACTGTGCAAGTGAGATGTCTCTGTCACGTAATGCGACAGACAGAGTTCCAGAGACACGGTCCAGCGACGGAAAAGCTCCTGTCTCCGAGATGCGTTCGTGTTCTTGTTGTGGCACACATCAAGAGAATGACGTAAGATGTATAATATAATATCTTCGCGTTTTAGGTGGTATGAGTTTTTACATTTCAGAACTTTACGTGTAGCAGTGGTGACACAAGGTCTATCTTGTGGCTTATGTCATGTGCTGTTATAACTCTCAAGCTCGTCGTTTGAGGAACATATTAATCGGTAATGTAGAGCTACTAAATGTCGTGTATTGCTTGTCTGTTTATTTTTTTCGTATCTGTCTTCGTGCCCGAGTGGGAAATAAACGTGTTCACGTGATACCAGTAGACCGCGTGTAATATAATCTGGTTAGATTTTTACCACCTGCGATGCGGCATGGTATATAATTTCAGTCCTGTCTGTCTCTCTCTGTCGGTCTGTCTGTCAGACGATAACTTTCCAAAGCGTGGACGTAGGAGGTTCATTTTTGCACATGCGGTGTATCTCCAGGGAATGCGGGTCAAGATCGTATGAAGGTCATCGGGTCAAGTTTAAGGTCACAGGAACCAAACAGGTAGAAAATTCCTATTCCCGCAATGTAAAACTTTGATCGGCAATAACTCCGGTTTTGAAAATCATAGAGCAATGAAGGTTGCGTGCAGTATCAGGTTTTCGACTATGGCAGAGCGAATGGTGTGACCGCCATCTTTGTCACATGACCGGAAATGACCACGCCTAACTAAACGGTTAGATTTTTAACCACCTGCGTTGCGGCGGGTGGTCGGCCTTAGATTAGAAGGTAATCTTGTTTTAGTATGTGACGCTAATGCCATGCGCGGTATGTGCTACGACGATTCTTTGCCCGTTTGTCTGTCTGTCTGTCACACTGCAGTACGTCATCGAACTATTCTCACTACATATCTATGCCATTCTAGTTTTTCTCACCAACTGCAATGTGAAAATTCCACAGAAACAATTTTAAATTGGTAGGATATAAGAAATTCGCGATTTTCTACCATTACCCCCTGGCAATATCTCGGAAACAATACAACACAGAGAAAACTCTAGGAAGTCACGTATTTATGGTCCATACGATTCGCGCCGTTGTCGACGTTACTCACTTCAGTATTGCAGAAACCGTTCTAAACTTTGTCTGAGAAAATGCAGCATGTATCACATACAACGCAATTATCAGCTAAAGAAAGTGACGTGTGAACTATTATTATCTACTGTTATATCATATGTTATTGAAGTGGTCTACACAGTCCCCCACACACGAGTACGTGACTATTACCCGGAGTTGACCCATACGCCAATCGCCCTTAAAATTGACACACGGGTGTTTTGTGACGTTGTTCTTTGACTGACAAAGTTTGTAACAATTTGTTCACATTTGTGGAAATGACACCTGGTCAACTGCAAATTCGGCCAGACATAATTAATTTTAATTTTAATTCATTTGATATGCAGACGTCTGTCGCTGGCGTCACGCGGTTTCAATAGCAGTATGAGTAACAAACTACAATGCGAACGAGAACGCATTGCACAGTCGTTAAATAAGCGCTCCTGGTTATTGGCGACACGGAATAAAAAATATACTGCAATCAGTTGTCTTTCGAAAGAAGCCGTCGAACTCCCTTTCAAGTGGATAGGTAGCCGATTCTTGGCTGCAGCAGCAACTGAAAACGCCCTGTCACCGATCATTTGTCTCGCTCTTTGTACGATCGCATACATGATCTCGAAGAAATGTCGAAGCCAGGCGTCAACAGGCTTCTGTGTGCACACAGCCAAGCTTCTCGTTTCACAGACGTCGACTATATACAGTGACTCCACGGCACGGCACGGCACGGCACGGCACATGCGTGCGAATCAGCAGCATTGTCAGGAGGCGGCGATTAACGCTCGTCGTCGTCGTCTATACGATCGATAGAGGAAATTGGTTGTCGACGGCGCAGTCGAGCGCCGACTTCCGTTCAGTCTCCTCATTCGTAACGAACGATAAAACAGCATCACTTGGCGTGTGCGTATTGGACCGAATGTTTTCTTCGTTTTCCGTCTCACCACGTCAGCTTCAACTGATGCCAAGCTGATCGCCGTCTGTGCGCTGTGTTATAATGATAATAATCTTAATAATAATAACTAGAAATACGTTCTGTGGAACGTGGTATCTGCCCCATAGCCAAGTCCATAATGACCGCACTGTTTGTTCCTGTAATAGCGGTTATACTGCATATTTTCATTGCGCATGAGCGAAACGGCCATATTTCCACTTCCGGTCTAAAATCTGACGTCACCGTCGTGTCGTGTTCCTTGACCATGATTTCCTATAAGATGCTGAATTTAGGCGATTCGCGTACATTTAAGGCAGATATAGGATTACGTAATATTGGCATGAATTTTCAGGACCTCTTGGCCTAAAATAGGAGGTTTAGGGGCAAAATGGGGAAAGGGGTGGTGCGATGTTGACCTCCAACGAACTCGTTTTTAGTTTTGGGGTTCTTGCTCTTACTGTGCCAATTTTGGCGAAAATCGATCAAGAAATGCGACCGTGAGAGTGCGCACGGACGGATACACAGATACACTGACAGACCCACTGACTGACAGACGCAAACCGGTTGTACAATATGTCCCATGCTATATGCTACAGCTATGGGGCAGATACTAATGTTCTGTCCCGTTGTCACTGAGGCGGCAGGAACATGGAATGCCATGGCTGTCGAGCTGGTGCAGGAGATCGGCCGACGCATCACTCTCATCACCCAAGAACCAATGGAAACTGCACGTTTTTGTTCCAACGCCTGTCCATAGCCCTTCAACAGCGCAACGCGGTCTCTTTCCAAAACACAATGAGTAATTCACCGTTGCAGCCGTTACACGCTCTTTATTAATTTCCATGCATGCGGCTTTGTGCTGGTGGGCCTAAAATAATAATATTATTATTAATATTAATATTAATGGTATATTAAACTGTGTCCCTGCTCGCTGCTACCAATTTTAGTTCTTAAGGTCAAGGAAAAGGTTACGTATGCCACTTTTACGTGTAGAACCAAGTAAGACACATTATCGTGTAAAACTGCGTCAAAATCTGACTAGTAGTTTTCAAGTTGTAGGCATTTTGTATCCAAAAAGTACAAAAATATATCTCGAGGTCAAAGGCTCCATGAGGTCAAGTGTTACCAAAATTTAATCACTTTTAGGATTCATCATACCATATTTACAGCAAGTTAGATCAATGTCAGTAGGTTTTTCTAGTTTTTTTGTGCGAACAGACAGACAGACACATATACTGACATACTGACACACAGACAGACGCCAGTTCACACAGCATAGCCGGCACGCAGCGCAGGTGATAATCACATTTGTAGAGAGCACCATATGCGAAGCTGCGGAAGCGCTGGAGAGAAAGTGTCAGGAGAAATTGTTGTGCTAGCGTCGAACGTTATACGGCATTCCGACTTCACAAACGCGTGCGGGGCAGACACACATAAACATATGGTTTCCTATTAGTGCTGCCTCTGTCTCGTATCGTAGAAAATAGCGATTTTTTTGTGTCCTACTTTATTTACAACAACCATGAAAGTTGCTTCTACACTGCATTTGGCGAGAGAACTATATAGTAAAAATAGTTCGACGAAATAGTGCATCAGTGTGACAGACAAACGGACGGAAGAACGGACGAACAGAATCGTCATGGCACGTACTGTGTTGTTTATGTGCATTGTAGTCGGGAGATAATGAGAATTTTTAGGTTGGGGGACCTTTGGTTCATCCCTATCCTTTTGGGTGGCTGTGATACTTGGCCAATGAACGGCGGTATTATATTATTTTACAGTTATAAAGCCTTATATATCATGTATGCCATGGTCACACATCTCTATGTATCTGCACCCCTGTTACGTACTGAATTTCGTCAAAGTGGCATAATCCATGTCAAAACGTTCAGTACTTTGTTAAGAGTGAGGTCAGTGTTTTAACTTTCACCGCAGTTAAATATTTCTTTGCACAAGTGCAGTGAAACTATACTGCGCTAAAGTAATCCATCGTTCATGTGCTCCCATGTACCGAGTTCATGAAAACAGAAAATTTCCCACCGAGTAGTTAGTCTGACTAAGTTCTCACTCTGTGAAGCTTTGCAGCAAAAATGTATCTTCAAATGATTATACGAAGTGCATTCTGTTGCACTGCTGGGTTTGTTAAGTCAAAACACAAAGAAGGACGCAAGACAAACTGCTGACAAAAGGCCGTGGTGATCAGGACATATGTTGCATTCGTCTAGATCTGCCAGTGTTCATAGTCAACATTGATTACGAAGTTTCAGGGAAATAATTCGTACATTTAGTATGATGTCTGTAAACTTGTGCAAAGTTAGTTCCGCGAGTTCGCCGCAGCACTTTTTGGACCCGTGCATTTTCTGTCGCCGGACCAACAGTCTGGAATTCACTGCCTGATCATTTGCGCGTTCCAGCAACAATCTAGATGGAACTTGAAGACGTATCTGTTCGCTGGACATTCGAAACGTTAGCGCATTAGAGGTGTTACGTAATCGCGCTCTACAAATCGACATTTACTTACTTACTTACAACGGATATTCATATTGTTCCACATTTAAAATGCCAATCTGACCCCGGATGAAGAACTAGACATATTGATGGGCTCTATGAAACCCCTTTCCGTATCATCATATTTAACTTTAAGTTACAGTTCGACAAGCAATTGTTATACTACACCTCGCATCTTTAAGTTCTCTCTTGAGAAACGGTAGGATGTCTGAAATAATTGTATGCGCAACAAACTCAACGATATTTGTCCGGCTGTTGGTAGCCTGCGTTACGTCTCGATATAGCAAAATTACTTCTCGTCATGAAACAGTAACGTCATTAACCTACTGCAGCTGCGTCACTCTCACTAAAAACACTCTATGTCCTGCGAACTTTCACTAACGGCGAAGCTACTGATGGATCGTCCTAGTCTGCACGACGTCCGACAAGACTGCTTTGCTGATTCTTCTCTGAAATATTTATTTCTAAACGTCGACTACCAAAACCTCATTGATTCTATTGAAGAAACTCGTTTCTATAGTCAACTCTTGTGTTCGTTAATCACATTTTATAATAGAGTCAGATGGCCTTAATTTCACAATTTCATCTTCATTGCTAATTATAATCATATCCAGCCATATTTTACAAAATTAAGCTACTCATTTACTCATCCCTAGTTGCTGTACTAATTATTTAAGGGCAACACTTAAAACCGGACGAGGCTGATGTGTGCATCTGTTAAACTTAATAAGCATAATGACGAAAATATACATTGTACACAGATATACACCGCACACAGTGGCGTCTTTAGAAGTTTAGTAATGGGAGCCAAAACAGCAGTTTGAGGGACGGGAGCCTCCAGTCTGTCCACCGTCTAGGGGCATAGCTGGAGTCTGAGGCCAGGTCCTCAGAAGCTGAAAACCGACGTGTATAAATAGTGTTAGTAACTAGCTAGATTCTACAGAAGCTGTGTTCGCGTTGCAGACGATGTGTTCACAGTTTGCACGCGGCCGCCTACCCGACTGCATGACTCGCTGCAGTGTTTTAGCGTCTGAGAGATATGGAGTTGCCGTAACAGCATTGCTGCGAGACGGCTTGGTGTCGGGCTGACATCTTGAAGGTCTCTGTATTTGACGGTGGCTCAGAATTCTGAAACAAGCAAATGTTAGAACGCGAATTGAGATCATTCTGCTCAAATTTGAAGTCGATCGTAACGGAGGAGAAGTGAGTGCAAATTTCCGTGGGAAAGTGGAGTGAAATAAGAAGAAAGAGAAGAAGAAGAAGAAACATTATTTGCCATTAACAAGCAATGACAGGCTGCCAGACGAGAGAGAGAAGGAGAGAGAGAGAAAGAAATAGGAAATGATGGAGCAGTCGCAGTAACACTAATGCAAACGTGCAAACTTTTTTTCTATTTTATGCGTGTAGGACGCATTTTAGGGGATCAATGTATGTCAGACGTATAGGGGGCCAGTCAAATTGTGATATTTTTTTCGGCTTGAGGAAGGGACATGACCCAATGTCTCGCCACTCAAGACGCCACTGAAGTCTGCACAGAAATTTATTATTAGCGTTGTTAGTCCGCTTGACAGCAGCAAAACGGGACGTTTTCTTTTTAAAATTCCAAGCCAGCTCCGTCGGGTCCAATTACTACACGCACTCCGTATGACGGCCGGCGAATAATAATGGACTCTATCACTAATGGAAAGATAACTGATGGCATGAGGAGGCTGGCTTTCCTTCGAGCACGGAGCCAAGTCGACCAGTAACGCCCAGAGGTGGTTCGTGTAGCCGGAACTGAGACGCCAAATCGTACATAAATCAGGCAAGCCGCTAACGATGGCTATCGCCGGAGAGCTGATGCGAGACTTCGCCCATATACGAGTAGCTGGACGCTGTCGCCGTATCTAGGATACCGGTTGTCGTGTTGCTGATTGGGTAGCGGCATCGTCGAGTCGTTCGTTTATCGAGCTGTCGTTGTGCGTTAGCCATGTCAACTCGCCTAGTCCAGCAGTAAACAGTCTAGTCGGACCAGCGTGCATCGTGCAGTTCTTCCATCTACCCAGGGGTTTAGCCACCCCATAGGGGGGGGGAGTATTCCCTCCTGAAAAATTTTACTTCTCTTAACCAAGCACTGTTAACTCCCCCCTCAGGGGTGGTATACCATGAGATATGTGCGTTGTGTGAAAGACTGAGAAATGTTGCATAACTGTTTGAGTGCTGACTTGGTAACTGCGTACAGGATTACTGGATTAGGATACTTGAAGTTTATGGCAACTTTAAATATTGGACACGATATGGTGAATTACTTATTATGATGAAAGTAACTGAGAAATAAGACATGTTGGCATTATACGGTGTCGTGCATCTTGTCAATAGTTGTCATCTTAACATCGCGCATAACAATGTAGAATGTAGGACGCAGCCCTACAATGGCACATTCGCAAAATCGGTTTGGTCTCTTCCCCCCACCGCCCCCCTTAACAATGCGACCATACCCCCATGGTCAGAAAGTCTAGATAAACCGCTGCATCTACCAGCTATGCCATACAATATTACACTTTACGTGAAAAACAAAACTCACTCGTGTACACGATGTTTTGTATTATGTGTACATGCAAAAATGTGTGTACACATACAGATACTGTGTGATTGCTATTTCGTGCTTTGTTGCGACTTGTTAAGAGGCCTTTCGGCCATTTGTTGCTGAATAAATTGATTGACTGATGTTCCAAACGTTATACATAAAATGCTAACAGCCAGAGTCGTGAAGTTCAAAGAATTCAGTTTAACGTTCACAGGTCCAAGAAATAACAAAGTTTAAAAAAACGTTCGAGATAGCTTTAGTTCATCCAGTATCGTCGTCGAAAGATCACTCAACGTTCTTATCACTTATTGTTATTGTGGCCGATTTCTTCGACTTTTTCTACGAGACTTCGACTATAATGCACTTTAACAATGTTCTTGATTGTTCGACGTGGGCTTGTTTGTTATTTTTGCAAAAACTGTAACATATAATAACGTATATAAACATGTTACTGAATGTGATAACAACAACTAAATGTGATGATACTGATTACGGGATGTACACTGTCGTATGTTTGCTACTATGGTGTTTACTTTATTAGTCATATCTATGTTCTTTCAATAAAATCAGGCCCCGGTCCCGGTACCCAGCAGGATTTAGAAATGCATATCCAGCCAAATAAAGAATCCAGTCCAATACACACCTCTACCACCAATGTCAGTAACACTGATGGTACAAACCGGCACAGACTTTCGCCGTATTGACTACTGTTAGTAGTAACAACAGTAACATAGATCTCTGATTTGCGGTTATAGTTCTTTCGACAGCCGACACTGAAAGGTGCTTAACGTAGTGCAATTTACACGTCTACGAGACAGAGAATTCCACTCATCAATAATTCTGCTACCGAACGCTAACTTTTTAACCTGTTATCATAGAGAGAAAATGGTTTCTGTTCTGACGGGATTTTGTCCTGACGGGCCGCTCCTGTTTAAAACATGGTTAACGACACGTTTTGAAGCAAGTGTGATATTCGGTTATTGACAAACGCGAGTAGCCGTTTAACGCTTCGGTGAAACGCAAAGACAGTGTTGTGACGTGTGCTGTGCAGGTATCAATGTGTGGGGGATCGAGTCATGCTCAGCGACGACTTGTTACTAACGACAAGTAGAAGAATAGCAGCAGCAGAATCATCATCACCACCACCACCATCATCATCATCGTCATCATCGTCGTTATCATCAGTAATAACAACAGCGCGGTGGACCGTTCGATTCACCGCTTTCAGCTCACTGTTGGCTGCGCTCTTCGTAGCAGGTTCGGTTTCGTTCTCGATTTCATAACGTCGTGCAGCTTCGTGTACTATCTTTCCATCACTAAACACGTCCCAGTGCTCGTTTGCCATCCAGAGATTGCCAGTGATACTTTTGGAATATTTGATTTTAGTCAAACTTTGTACTTTTTCGGATGATTTAACTGTAAATCTCCGGATCTTTGTGGTGCTCTCAAATGCTTTTATTTTAAGTACCTTAAAATGAAGGCCTTTCATATTGCAAACAATAACCGTAATTAACCGTTCTCTGTAGGGTTGTCACTGATTTAACAAATAATACATCAATCTAGCATACGTGCATTTATCTTCGATTAATCGATTGATTTCGACTGCTTTGTCGTCTCTTCGAGAAAAAGGAAATATCATTGCAAAATAGTGAAAATAGTTTTGTCTCTAAAACATGCAATCATTCATCTTGCTTACAAAACATGACTCAGACTCAGACATGTACGCAAAGCGGCTGGGGTGGATGATGATTGGGAAGGGTCTTTGCACTTCCCCAGCCGATTAGATGGTCAGGGAAGCGCTGTAGGCTATCTAAGCCACTTCGGCGGTGTTCCCGGCGGCGGACGATTTTATTGCATTTTGGCTCGAAATTATTGGCACTTAAAATGTTGTATTTGGCAGCCTGCAAGCAGTCGGCAATGCTGCATTGATCTGATGATGTAGGAAAACCTGTTCGTGATTCTTGAGTATGGTGCAACTCTGTTTAACAACAACACATGGCAATTATCTTGAAAAATGGCAAAACACCCAGTATAATAGTTATTTCATTTTCTTGGGGCGGGAAGACAGTTATTGGCGTCCCTCCTACCCAAAGTTTGGGACACGACGACACGTCCCCTGTCCCTACAGGATCGACGCCTATGCATCCAGACATCCAGAAATGGTTTAACCGGGACGAATCCAAGATTTTAGCAACTGCCGGACGTTTCTGAAACTTCCTGCTTGTGATTTCCGAAATCGCAAAAGTCTTCAAGACACAATAAAAATTTTAAAATCATCTGCTGAGCGTTCTTCCTAGCGCCGTCATGGTGGATCCATCTTTGTGTCTGACGTTAAGCTGCTGCCTTCGATTACAAACGAGACAAGTAAGTGAGTTGTCGCACACAAACCGCGCTGCAGGGTGCGGCAGTTTAGGCCAAAATGTAAGTGGAAGACGACATTCTGCACCAAAAGTTGTGGGTACCACAAAACCAGAAGCATTGATCTTTTTGCACGCCGTCCAAATTGCGGCACGCTGCGTTGTGAACGCGTCAGTTGCACGTCAAATCTTCGCATTTTCTATTTGTATCATTAAGTTGCAGCGTTCTCCCCGTGGACGGAGTTTAATTTCTTAAACGCGAACGGTTCGCGCAAAGATACATGAAATGGTTGGCGGACCACGCACGTGACTGGTCGAGTCGCGAGTCACTTCTGCCATGAGTTTCTGTGCATCTTCTGCATTCTGCAATCCCATTATTATCTGTCGTAATCCACGATTGTGCAATGCGTCCGAATACTAGCCTCACTGGAAAGCACTTAGTGGACTAAGTTATTATTAGTCGTAATTGAACCTTTTTGGCAAGTGTTACGGCTGAAGCGTTACGAGCGAATATGGATTGGAAATCGCTGTTTTTGCAGGGGGAGGAGTAGGTCTTTTACATAGAAAATTTAACCAACCATTTGTGTACGGTTAGATAGACAAGTGAATGCTTTACAACATTGTCGCTGATCGCACAAAGAAACTTTTGTAGCAGACTTTTTTTACCAAGAAAGTACAATTTTTTTAACGAAAACAGTCATTTTGCGTTTTTGATTCCCCTTTGGGGGCTTAGGCGCCATGCACGCTGTTCATCTTAGGCTCAATAGAAAGCGCGCAGTGGACTTCCCATTAGTGATAGTGTTACGGCTGAGGCGCTACGAGCGAAAATCGATTGAAAATGGCCGTTTTGAAAGGGGTGGGCCAGTTTCCTCCAAATTATCGCGTAGAAGGGGACCTCCCCGTCAATCATTTTTGCACAGATAGCGCCAGTGAATGCCTTACAACTTCCTTGCTGACGGTTTTTACACAAAGAAACTTTGTAGCAGACTTGCTTCAAGTGAAGTGCAATTTTAGACGGAAAACGGCCGTTTTGCGTTTTTGAGGCCACCTTTGGGGGGCTTAGGGGTAACGAATGATGTTTATCTTAGGCTCATTGGAAAGCGCGTAGTGGACTTTCTATTAGTGTAAATTGAACATTTTTCGCTAGGTGTTACAGCTGAG
>Ga0049105_1001061_pt1 | contig 11363 bp, 9 predicted proteins | sample WorMetvaBAHAMAS1_FD_61260 | JGI IMG/M metagenome (GOLD analysis project Ga0049105, IMG submission 61260) | Worm MetaG Olavius vacuus BAHAMAS.1 | ecosystem: Host-associated > Annelida > Digestive system > Unclassified | place: Germany: Marburg | collected 2013-04-09 | reverse complement strand
ATAATGCATAAATAATTGGTCTAGTAAGCAGTATTTTAAAATTCCCTGACTTTTCCCTGACCCTCTCTGTTTTCCCTGACTTTCCCTGACTCCCTCAAAATTCCCTGACTTTCCCTGACCGTAGGAATCCTGGTAACCTCCCATGGGCTTGTAGGCCAAAAGTTGCAGACAAGCTACAGGATGTTATGGGGGAAGTCCATGACAAGTCAGCCTGTGTAGTTTCATAAGGCTCTAATGGCAAGTGGCTATAGGCTACGTCCAGCAAACATCTCACAAAACAAAGAAGCTTCGCTGTTTCTGGTCTGAACCTGTGGACTACGCTGCCTGACCATGTGCGACCGACCGCTGACACCAACTCTGCTTTGTGCACTCCTAAAGACGATGCTATTCTGCACAGCTTATGAAACACTATCATAGCACCTCTGTGACAGTAGCACCTCTGTGACAGTTCAGGCTGCAAAGATTGTTGCACAAATACAAATGCATTTACTTACTTCACTTACTTACCAGACTGATGGACAGGTCATGCAGTCTGTTTTACATGATATTGAGAAATCATCAACTGTATGATCTGTAAATAACTTGAACAAGGAAGGTTAGAGGTATGGTAAGACGAGGACTGTAACATGACGATACTAATAACAGCAGACTGCATCAAGACACGGACAATATTTAACAAAAACACCTACCTTAACATGACATGTGACAAATAACTACACTGCAGGTTGTCCTTGTAGTCAATTTGCTGAAAAATGGCTGACAACTGATTATAAGAAAATACACCATTTCATACCTGTTCATTGCCAGCTGCTGCAGTGCTCTGCCCGATGAGGAATTCCATCAGTCGCTTAAATCCATTGTGACCAAACATGTGGGAACAAGATTTTATGCCCTGTGTGAGAAAATATGCACACAATGTACAGATTTACCTCTCAAAAATAACAAAAAATCTACAAAAAGAAACTACAGAGATACTTTCTTATTTTCAAAGAAAGGTGGCACAAATACACTCATCAAAAGTTTTCAAAACATCTTTACCTCATTAAGTGCAGTACAAAATACAGACTTATACAGAAATAAATGTTGTGAATTAGAAAATCAGTGACTGAATGAACAATGACTGTGAAAACAGCTACGATGTGCAATATGCCAATTAACATCAGATGGCTGTCCACCAATGGCAATCGCACATTACCCATTGTTTTCCAGAAATGCCTCAAAACAAGCTTCTTTTCCGGATCATTTCCTTCCCAACTGTTTCCAGCCGTTTGACAGTTTTATAAGCTGTGTATAGTGGTTTAGCAGTTGTGCACAACAGGCAACTCTAAACAACTCTCAACTCTGAAGTAATGTGATCGTAGTTTGGTACGGCAACTAACCATCTGAACGTAGACATGCAAGACGTGGAAGTACTGTTGACTCTGTCTACAGTTGTCGGGAACGTCACGCTGCAGCATTGATAGCAGCACTTCAACGATCTCACTGAAGCACTTGTTGGTCTGCAACGCACAATTCCCACACAATGCACATGACAATAACCTAACATGTTCATCAGCTCATCTAAATTCCACGAACATTTGAACATACTTGTTCAAACCGGCATTTAAATGTTAACATTTTTAACCCTTAGAGACCCAACCGCGGGATATCCCGCGGTTGGGTCTCTAAGGGTTAACTTTGTTATGTGCCACTGGTCTTATAACTTGTATACATTTAACAGTGCAGTACAAATCTGCATGACGATCATCAACACTATCATTATTATCATCTAGGTTCACTTAGCTTTCTTCCGTCAATGGGAGGGTAATACATCAATAATAATAATAACAGCATTTGTATAGCGCCATAAAGTCCGAAGATACAGAGGCATCTGCCTTTAGGCTCAAAAACAATAACAAGTGGCGACAGTGGGTGTACTGTAGATGATAGCAGTAGCAGTGTACAGGTGGATTCACAAATCAAGTCACTGAGTCCACCTGTAGGCACCAAGCAGCTGCCAATCCTCACACCAAGTCAACCAACCCCAACATAATGTCTGAGAGTTGGCAGCCACTTGTCACTTGCATTTATCTGATTAGGTAGAATGGGTTGGGGTGAGCAAGGTTTAACGTCTCACCAAACACATTATAGGTCCTATCGAAAACAGGTTTTTACAGGGCAAATGACTTAACCAACAGTGTCGAAGCACTGAAGGAAGAGAGGGTCCTAAGGGTCCTAAGGATTAGGCTTGAATCCCATCAGGACCACCTCACCGTGTTACAATAATATAACACATATACAGTTGACAAAAAACACAAAATACACAAACATAAACACAAATAAATCTATGCACAGTGAAATAGGCCCAGTGAGACAAAACCCAACCCAGAGAACTACAAGAACTGCTCATCTAAGTATGCTTATGACTGTGCACAACTTCAGTACACAATCAAACACAGACCAGTTCTGATAATCTCCCTTCTTACCTCCAGACAACAATCATAGCTCAGATGTTATCTATTGGAGGAGAAGGGGCTAGGTAGAATGGGTAAAATCTTATCATCATTATCATCATCATCATTGTCGTTAAATTCACCATGTTAAGCTAGACATTAAGCAAATTTAATATTGAAAATCAGTCCAAATGGTGTATACTATCAGTAAGGCATAGTATATGTACAGAAACTATTGCTCTGATAACCTCTGTACTGTGCATCATAACCCCACAGACTCTAGGCACAGAATAAGAGGAAAATAGACTCGATGCACATAGAACAGACACTTACCGCAATGCCTCCCATCTGAAAAAATGACGACATAGTTTTCTCCAGCAGTTTACCGAAGACCTCTCGTACTTCCCGTGTAGAGCACTCCAGCAGCAGAGGTCTGTACACAGCCACACACAGGAACCACTCGTGTCAGATTTAAACTTGAGCAACATCACGACAAAGGACACACATAGGACACTGCCACTTTTCCCCTAAAACTCATAAATGTTGCATATTTCGAACACAACTCAAGTAGTCTGGGATTCTGTAAGGGACAAATGTCACTTCATATCCCAAAGCAAGTTCTGCTGTGGTTTTTCTGCAACATATAATAATAATATGTGATAACAAATGGCGTGTATGAATTTTATTTTGCAAGTTGTATGAATATCATATTTAACGAGCTGCGCCAGCAGTGAGTTAAATGTGATGTTCATACAACGAGCAAAATAAAACATACACACCATTTTTTATCACATATTATTTTTATCGCTGATTTATCCGCTATTTTAACTGTAACTATTTTGTAATGCTCAGCTATATAATCAGCCGGGCGTGAGTTGGCCTACAGAGTTACGACTCAAGCATTCTGATTTGCTGCATTTAAGACTGATGGACCAATCACAAGAAATATTACTGTGAGTAGCGAATACAGAATGACCCAGTTACTGTCGTATTGCACGTTCAATTGGCATTAAAATAACAGCAATAAACTCTGACATCAAAAGCCTAATGTTCAAATAATGTAAGCCAAACGACTGAGATCCTTATTATTTACAGATATCTGGTGCTGTTCCTGCTGACTATTAGGTCCCCGCTAACTGCTTGCAGACAGGTCAGGGATGCAGTCTGGTCAACTTCCACAAGTGGCAGCTGGCCACCTCAGACCTCTGTACTTGTGGTCAGTGATGGGCCGTGAACCACATAATTGACATACATCCTCTAACTAAGTGCACAATCCTGGCACAATGCTGGGAGCAATGCAGTCTATTAATGTAAATTTTGTGAAGTGCCCAATAACTGTTGTGACACTGCCAAATAAATTTTTAACTTTGGTAATTATAATAAGTAAGAAGAATAATAAGAAAATTGCTTAACAGACAAAATAACTGCTTAAGAAACTTACTTTATGCAAGAGTTGCCATCTGTAGCAAGGAACTCCACCATCCACATACATGTATCTCTTGATTGTTGTAACAATGACGTAATAAGACTTGACCACTGGTCAACGTCGACCCTACACAGTACAAGTGATACTCAGTCATTCACACGCTCTCAGTACAAGTCTCATCAACTTTATTAAAGTGATGGAGATGACAGCGAGACACATAGTTTCAACCGATACATACACAGAGGATGCAGTGTTAATGCTATCAGTGGCAGCCATGTTGTGGGGCAAGTTAATATGTACTGTAATTGGAAGATAACAGTTTGTGGATTGCCGGATGCTGATCAACAGCGATTATATTGACAAATTTAAGTCATTAGGCATCAACAAGTGTCCTTACAAGATTTTGAGAACTGAGCGGACAGATGATTCAGTTACCCTACAAAATGGCATTGACAACATGACCACAGAAAGTTATTAGCAAATAAAGTCATTGTCATCCTATGTATTCTTAGGTAAAGGTAAAGGTAAACATGGATTTGTATATTGTAAAAAACTTAGCAGTTTAAAACGCCTTTTAAGGACGACCTCTGCCACTCGCAGACCTAAAACAGCAAATATCACAAAAAGATGATATCACGTCTCACATTTCCTGCAATCTCTGCAGCCCAGAGCAGGAGCTCTCAGCCATCTATTCTGTTAAGTCAATGCTTGCCTCTAGAGCTAAAGGAAAGTCGCCCTGCTGCCTGCTGGTGAGCCAAAGCTGATTTGCACATGATGTGCCCATGACAATAGACCCCTGGGCTGTCAACTGATGGGGCCCTGGGTCGCAGGCGAAGTGGCTAACTAACTACAGCTTCGGCAATCTACCTACACCCGGTCTCATCTCACACTACCATTCATCCTAATGTTTGTTTCTGAAACCTCTGTAACATTACTCATCATGTAATGTCAACAGTAACAGACCAGTTCAATACATCAAATAAACTATGGCAACAGAGAGAAGCAGGTGGCTGCAACATCTAACAAAAAAACATTGAACTACAATAAGCAGTATCTTCTGTAAACCAACCTCAGTTTGGTCTTTGTATGAAAGTATGTGTTGAACAGAAACTTAATGGAAAGGTTCAGGCACTCCAGACACATCTGTGTGTACTTCGGTTCATCAGGAGATGCCTACAATGGATATAAAGAACAGTGAGTACGCTATATTTATACAACATTTAATGCAATGCAGTTTATTCTATACAACAGGGTTTTCGTCATTTTAGATTTGGAATTCAAGGACTTTTCAAGGACTATACAAGAATTTGCATTGTGCAACTTAAATTACCTATCTAAATTACCTATCGGAATAGTATGGAAATCACCATGGTAACAAGGATACAAAACTGACATGTTGAATGCAACACTAAAGAGAAGTGAAAACACAGAAAAAACATATAGCATACATTCTAAATAAACATGATGTCAAATATCACTCAAATAAGTCACTTCACAGCAAACTAATTGCTAACATTCGTGCATGTTTTTATTTATTCGCAAATTCCAAAACCAAAAACAAACAATTCAATAACCTTCCCTGGACTTTGAAAGACTAAGGTCACTCTCAAGGACTTTCCAGGTCCTTGAAAATGCTGCAGTTAAAGTCAAGGATTTTGAGGATGTTCAAGGACAGAGAAAATCCCTGGTACAAACAAACGTGCCGTCAGATCACCTGATTCATGCTGGTGTTACAGTGACCATTATACTGACTAAATCCATCGTAATTATATCATTGATATGAACACATAAATCTTGCTACTTGGTGATTACAGCCACTCTTTTAGTCTTTTATTCTACATGTTTTATGTCTTGATTGTTGTTAAACTGTGTCTGTCAATGCACATTAAAGAACGTGTTAACGATGGCAATGATAACTGCATGTATGAGAAGTGAGAAGCCTAAATAAACTACTGAACAGTTAGACAGTATTGGGCTCCTACCATATTTCTGCTGCAGAGATCTCGGACGAACGTGAAGTAGTCGGCATCGTAAACATTGCGGTTGCGCATAAACAGCAGGTTTTCTTCACGTACAACCTGCTGAATGCGAGCCGGCATCTTGTTGCTAAACAGGCCTTTCTTCTCTCCTTTGTGCACAAGCTCTGTCAACTGCTTGAGGCTGTCCTGCCTCTGTCCCATGCTGTCACACATGCCAAAAACGAACAAAGCTTTAACGTAACAGAAACAGAAACTGCTTACAACAACAATGATGCTTTAATGCTGTGCCGTCAGCCGTCTGACGGATCACCAGTACAGAGGGACATTTCTGGAGCAAGGAACACCTGCCTCAATGCCATGAGTGAGTAATATAGCTCTGAATGAAAATGGACTCCGGCTGCTGATACAAGTATACGGTGCATCATAACAACCACTGAGCCATGGACGCTCACTGGAGATCAAACAGTACACTATAACATTACAACACAGAATGTATAATGTACACGACATCAAAAAATCATAGCAAAGGTCTTCAAAAGCAGGAACACTTGTTATATAGGTTTCTCTGACATGTAAAGACAAAATGAGTTTCGTGAGACTAAGGCCACTCTGAATCTTTCACAGACCAAAAAAATGTTAGATACAGAAAGGTTCACAACGACTGTCAACACAGTAGACAAAGCCAACTCTTTGTCAATACAAGACATAAATATACAATATCCACTGCAACCAGACAACAGGCTAAGATGCAACAATATGTACCACAGATGAAACTGGATTAAATTTATTTCAAAAACATTAAAACTTTGCCTGGTTTTGTCCGACGGTGTTTTCCACATGGTCACTTTGCTTTTCTTTGCCGACACTGGTGTTCGCACTTCTTCCATGCGCTCATAGAACAACAAGTAGCCGTTCCAGTAGCGCAGACGCTCCTCCATCTGAGAGCTCACTGACGCTACAAACATGATGAAATAACACTCAGATTTCAAAAGTGAAACCAAGCAAATAATTTCCACTTCAATTTCCACTTAAATGCCAATTCATTATCAAAATAACAAAGAGTGAAATCAAAAAAAAGCAAACTGCCTCATTGCCTACTACAAATGTGCACTGCACATGCATAGCCTTCATTCCATATTTTGATACACAGTAAATACTTTCACTGCCGAGCTAATAGTTACACTAGAGTGAACAATCTATGTTGCCTAGTATCATTTCTATGCCACACCGTCATTACTGCTAAATCAGGTTGCCATATACAATCATTTATTATAGCACATGTTGAGATGTCTCTAGCATTAGAGGTGTTAAGTTAATAATTTCTATTAGAACACCTTCAGAATTTTGCAACTAAGTAAGTAATGTAACTTAAAAAACTTACAAGTGTCTGAAAACTTTGCTTTGTATTTTCCACCAAAACATTCACTTTCCAGAGACTCTTCCGTCATCTCAAACTCTTCCACAACGGTGTCGTTAAACCGATACCATTTCCCTTTGTTTGGGTTGGTCATGTAGCTGCCCCTGTCAGCAAACAGCAGTCTAACAGTGACATGCATGTACTGTACAACCAAACAATGCAGTTAATTATGTACTGTGGGTCCCCAGAAGCTGCAGAATTGTGAAAATCCACTTCTGGTCAAATCCAAGATGGCAGACAGTTCCCAAATTTTCAGTCTTTATATCACCATAACAGCCACAGATTGTTCGTTTTGCTAAGATTCGGTACAAATTTTGATCACGTGACAGCCAACACACCACACTGAAAATGCATCACCACTTCACTGCTCGACTCACAAACAATAACAATATTTAAATACAACACATTATTAACAATAACAATAACATACACAATAATAAGTAAGAGTAATCATTTTATAACGATATGCAGTTCAACGTGCCTGTACAAATGACACCGTACCTACGATCTTTGATAAAGGAATAATAATGTCCAGCATTGGCCTGACCACTGTGTACCACGACACCGACCAGCTCATAGTTGATATGACTGACATTGACTGCAGCAGAAGACGTGCACAGGCCATTACCAACGTTTGATGACCCGACACCCTTCAGTGACAGATCACCGTTCATGTCTGCTGATCCAAACACTGCGTCAAACTGGGATACATCATCAACAATGACTGGAGGCGCAGTCTGGGCCACAGCATCGTCACAGTCATCACTTGTGGACTTGCACTGACTCAATGACTCGCGCCATGCCATGCCTTCCACTGTGAATGGCTCCATGTCAAGGATCAACGGAAACTAAACAGCAGCATACAAAACTAACAGTGTAATAGTGTTGGGCAGTACCACCGATTGTGTGCCACGGTAAGCACTAAACACTGTGAAAAAATACCGCGGTACTCGGTAGTACCATGACGGTACTTTTGCTATTACCTCAGCCGATAGGCCTGCTGGCATAGCCGGAAAATTTAAGGGAGGGGGCACGAAGATGGTCTCCAAAGTTCGAGGTGAGGATGTAGGTGTTTATATCCCCCAATATTCGTCAATATTATTATAAACTGACATAATATTTTCCAATGCGTACCGTCATGATTTACAATGAGGATGGATCTGTCTGTCGCCTGTCTGTAAAGCGAGTGTTATACGAGAAAATGCCTCCAGTTAGCACATCGTCCACCAATTGTATCGTTGTTATTTGTTCAAAGAAGTTTAAGGAAAATCTAATGTGGAACTAGTTTGACTTCAGTGACTTGAGATCTCACTGTCAGTTTAGTTTAAACGTTTTTGCTTTATTGAGAAGCAATTGCACAGCTATAAGCTTGCAATTTGCCGACAGGCAAATACGGCACTAGGTCGTCCTAACAACTTGTAGTTTCCAAAATGACGTGTGAAAACGGTTAAAAAAACTTCGGCGCTAATACGCCAACTGCTCCAGCAAACCCAGGACCAAGTCAAACTCCCCAACAATGCTGCAAGACTATGGATTATCTAGCCTCACAGTCCATGCAAAGGAATATATAATGCCAAAAAGTTACAAGGAGGTGGAATGACATTCGAGACTGATCTGCCTCAGTTTTATAACTGCTGAGGGAAAGGTGGAGTTAAATTTAAACATCAAAGACCAACTTCTGAATATGCTAACTACCTAGATGATCAGTGTGCAAGTATTAATTACAGATGCTATGTTGGCCTCAAAAGCACACAAAACCAAACCTTGAAATAATCGTCAAACTTGATAGCTCTGTTCAATTCCCAGTCATAGTCAAAACGCTTGAGTTGAATGCAGAGCACGGGTGGCAATGACTTGATGCACAGTCTCTTCACTGCATTTCTCTAGATCATTACAGCAACAAGCAAATCAGTAAGATATGAAAGCAACACATGATTCAACTCCACTTCCAAATCGCAATATTACGCAAGAACCTTCATTCAGAATTCCTTAATAAGTTTTTTGTTCCATAACCTTTAAAAATGTACAAATTTTCCATCAAAATTCGATACTCATCGCTGTAATCAGTGTTTACACCAAATCATTGACATCAAACAGTCATCTGCTAACAAGCAATGCGCATTCTGCATCCGAATAAGTAAGCAAATTAACCAAAAAAGCAGGCCTATCATTTATCGTGTTAAATTAATGATAATTATAAATGGTTTGCAGACTGAAGAAAACTTCTATAACAGTAACATCATCGCAAAAACTGTCTGGAATGCGAGATTAGAATTTTTATGTTATAGAATTGAGATAAAAATGGGTGTCATCTTACGATGTAAACTAGTGACGCATAACAAACAAATATCAAAATTGTCATGTGTCATTTTGTTTCAAATTTTCTTTGCTATGTTTCTGCCAACTATTAGTTGAATTGGTTTACATTTGACAAAGTTATGACAAAAATAAACAGGGTGAACTTTTTGTTGAGACACAATGCAGTGTTCAGCCCCATACCATCATGGCACTCAGTAAGTTCCTTCCATTATTTTCTTACATACAAAGTGCAGATAAGACGGAGAGTTTCCTATCACTTGACTAAAGCCAACTTAAAATGTGGTACAATAATAAACTTGCATTGCACATGTAAAGTCAACAGCTCACATCATCAAGAATTATTCAAAACTGGACTACACAGACAGTATGTAATGCAGACACATTATCATATGATAAACTGAAAGAGGTGACATATCTGTACAAGGACAACAGACAGAGACAACATAGACTTGCACAGTTTACTGAAGCCTGTAAGGAGAGAATTTCAAAAAAAACTGAAATGTGATAGCACACCTTTACTCCACACTTCTCACAAAAATATGCATTGCTGCCCTCCAACAATTCACCCTTCACAAACTGATCCAGTGAATCCTGCAGTGTGGCATTTTTTACCGTCACGTTCAGAGAGAAGAAAACCTCCTCTTGCTCATACCTGCAGATAACACATCATCAGAAACCCAACTGATATTAACATTTACAGTATCAGTCATGAAATGGCAACAGATCAAAGTCACTACCTGTAAACTGTTCAACCTAACTAAAAAATCACCATATCACATCACCAGCTCATTTTGAATGTATCAAAGTAGACCTGTTGTAAGCCTGTGCTCTTTACTTTAACTTTTTAAGTGCTTTAATAGAAAGACTATAGTAAAATATAATACTGTATCAATAATAATTTGCTAGTACCGGTAATGTTGTTTTATTCTGAAATGCAGACTGGGTAAAAGCAAAACAACAGCACACACCTATGAGGACAATCCTTGCAAATCTTCTGATCAGAGAAGAAGCCTTGGAAATTCTTCTTGAAAATGGGTTCTTTACCAAGTTTCTGTCAATGAAACAGTCACAGCACATGTCACAGAATTTGTTAAAAATGATGTGCAAACAGGTGGCAGTTATGCACCTGTCTATTCACACACTAATTAAATGCACAGCAATATCAGCATGACTGCTGCCAAGCTCATCAGCAATGCAGTTGACTGAAAAAAATTAAAAATGAAAGGACTTAGGATGAGAGCAGCCAAGTTTAAACACGACAGTTATTCATTCATTTCATGTGACATTCACAAGCATACGAGTTTAATAGGTTCAAATAAATCGAAAAAACTCGGCTCCAATTCAGTATTTCATCAACTCATTTCAATTAAACACAGCAACCTTGATCTGTTCATCGACTTGGTCAATGAATGCCTGGAAGAAGTCGAGAGCATCCTGCTGTTCACGTATGTTCACAGGAGTGTTTCCCCACAGATGAAACACCTGCCAGAACCTCTCAGGAATATAGTACTGCAGCTTGCTCTCCAACAAGTGACCAAGAACTTGCTGAACCTGGTAAAGAAGGCTGCAAACACCAGCAACAAACTCAGCTTATTTCATGAACAATGAACCTGCATCACACTCCATCATATACCATCCAAATGCATCTATATAATAAGACTCACAAATGGATACCTGAAACAGTCAATGGTCGAAACTACTGCTACAAATTACCCAAAGAGTTCTGCGTGGCTGACTGCCATGCCAGTTACATATATAGCAACATGTGACAGAAAGATTGCTAATTTGAG
>Ga0049105_1001060_pt1 | contig 11366 bp, 6 predicted proteins | sample WorMetvaBAHAMAS1_FD_61260 | JGI IMG/M metagenome (GOLD analysis project Ga0049105, IMG submission 61260) | Worm MetaG Olavius vacuus BAHAMAS.1 | ecosystem: Host-associated > Annelida > Digestive system > Unclassified | place: Germany: Marburg | collected 2013-04-09 | reverse complement strand
GCCTCAGCCGTAACAGCTAGCGAAAAAATTCAATTAACACTAATAGGAAGTCCACTACGCGCTTTTCAATGAGTTTAAGATGATCATCGTACATTGCCCCTAAGCCCCAAAGGGTGCTCAAAAAACAAAAACGGCCGTTTTCCCTCTAAAATCGCATTTCGCTTGAAGAAAGTCTGCTACAAAGTTTATTTATGTGAAAACCGCCAGCGACAAAGTTGAAAGGCATTCATTGGCCTAACTATCGCCGATTTTCATCTATTTTCGCCCGTGTCGCCTTTCAGCCGTAACACCTAGCGAAAAGAGTTCTATTAACACTAATAGAAAATCTACTACGCGCTTTCCAATGAGCCCAAGATGAACATCACTATGTTGTCCATAAGCCCCAAATGGTGGCTCAAAAACGCAGTGTCCAAAATTTGAACAATAAGCTGCGATAACTCCGAAAGGGTACAAGATAGGATGTCAGTTACTATTAATCACTAATACGAAGTTGCATACGGGCTTTCGATTGATACCGACCTCGATGACCTTGAATGAAGCTGAACGGCGTAATGGCGTTTTTTTCACTGAATTCGATTGCTTTGCTGGCCAATTACGTCACAGTGGTTGAAGATAGACCTATACTGTCGGTAAAATAGTGTCTCCCAGTTCCAGTCTTCCACTTTTGGCCATAACTAACTCACCCTGTAGGGCCTGCAGCGCTGTCTTTCTGCGATAGCTGAGCTACTTGTCTTTTTCTACCATCGACTGGTATCCAGTCTATTGCACTGTGAGCTGGGCGTTCTGGTGCCATCGGAAAACATGTCCCGCAAACCGGAATCTCCTCTCTTCTACGATGGGTGGAAATATTCCTGGTTAACTAGTGGACCATACATCCAGTTGAATAATTTAAAATGGTCAACTATTCGCTCCACTCCACGCGAGTTACCATTAACCAATAGATTGTGCATCACATTAAGTATACATTGGAAGTAGAAGCGGACAGAAGTGATGGTCCAACTGTGGCGGATCTGCGTGTAAAGCTGATGGGACTTTAGTCCTTCCCCCCCCCCAGTAGTGGCGGGAGTCACCAATAAAAACAACCTCGTGCCGGTAATGGGGATAAATATCAACTTGTAGGCCTAATGAAGTACGTTGTAGCCCTCCCTTATTCTCCGCCTCCCCTCTGTTAGCCTCCTAAGTTATCTCGTCCTGTAATCGCTATTGTACTACATGCTATGGTCATTTGAAAAAAAATATCAAGCACATTGCCACAACTGTATTTCTGTTTGGGAGTCGGAATATAATCTCGGGTTGGTGTTCCATACGATTCACTCCTGCATTTTCCACCCCTGCTATCTACTGGTCCGAGCCGAGCCCCGGCCGCAAATGCATTTTGGTGTATTTAGATTTTAGCCCAGGAAACGCCTCTGATACGGCGTCTGTTAGTTGCAAATGTTTTGTTTCTGTAAAATAAAATCCGAAACTATTTTTCTGGATTCTCCGTGATATTTTTGTAAAATTTTATTTCCAAATCACCCCCTAGTTACGGCCCAATTTTTTATGACTTGAATCACGGCCGACTAGCTGACTGGTCAATAGCTGCTGTGTTTACATGAACAGATAGGTATACAGTGACGGCAGGCCGGCCAGAGGAAGGCTGTAAGCCTGCGTGGTTACAGATCTGTATAAACAACTGCATTATAGCTGCATGTACAATGTGTACGCAGGACACGCTCCACTGCTCACACCTCCGCGATATGCCGTGTATGAGCTATAGTAGTTATACAGATTTACTACGCTTAATACACTCAGTTGAGCAGTTATGCGTAAATGCAGACATCGATCATGCTAGTAGATCATGCTAGTAGTCACGCGGGAAATCAGTTGTTTGTAAAGATGGACTTGCCGCTTGAGAGCTGAATATCGTCGTTTGTTGACAACTGTTACGACGTTCGGGTATCGTTACGGTCAAGGCTAAATGACACAAGCACATACAAGCTAATTGTACTGCAATGTACTATGTATTCATTAACTTAATTAATACGACTTCATTAGTATAACGTCAGGTGCATAAATGAATGTTTCGGCTGGGGCAAGCGGGCGTGTTGGCACAATACAGGGTCGGCGGACTTTGAGGCAGCACAGCCGACGCCAGTCGTTCAACTGAGGCCCGTAAATGATACGTCAACCAAGCGGCTCGCTGTTGGCGGGGCTAATGTTGGTCTGCTGGCGGAAGCAGACCAAGACATGGAAGAGGCTGTTCGTTGTAGTCACGGTTGTTCTGTCAGCGTCGTGGTGCATAGCAACTGCTTGGCAACCGGACAACGTCTACGTCGATACCGGCCAGTCGTTATCGCTACTCGTTAGCGATAACGACATCCAGCTACGACTCCGTTCGCCAGATGGCGCTACGTGTCTGCGAGGTACTCTGGGCAGTATGAGCAGTGGCGTACTCGTCGCCGGTAGCTTGAGGTCGTGCCCAGTTGTCGACAGTCGCTACGAAGGCGCCTGTGCCGAGATGAAGGTGCCGACGAGCGGCGACGGCGAGCCTGTGCTACAGCTGGAGGTGGCGTATGCAGGTGATGTGGACTGCTACACGGTGAAGTGGCTACCTCAGACCTCCGCCTCCAGCAAAGATGTCTACGTAGTCGACTGCTATACACTGGACGATGCACTGTGGTACGGCGGTGGCCAGGTATACGACCAGCGATGGCCAATCAACGCCCAGAGATCAGAGATGCAACCACACGTCACCGGCGACTACCTGATACCAGAATGGCGCGAAAAGCCATCCTACGGCAAGTATGGATCGCTGGTTGAGCCGTACTGGCTGTCGTCCCTAGGCGTTGGAATCATCGTCGACGACCGCATTCCACTCAGCTCCAGCTTTAACGCAGGCGGCGACGGTCGTTTGTGTCTAAAAGGCGAGCGTACGCCAAGCGTTAGAAATCACAGCCACGATGTAGTGGAAATACTGTCGTACACTATCTGTCGCGGCAAAGACGTCGCGGCGGTTCACCAGACGATCGCTGAACTGTTCTTTCCACGTCCAAACGGTTATCCGGACGTCCAGATGATGCGCAAGCCGATCTGGTCTACGTGGGCGCAATACAAAGTCAACGTGAATCAGTCGAAAGTCGAAGAGATGACCCAACAAATTCTTCAGTACAACTTTCCACATAGGTATCTGCTCATTCCGCCATACCTTTTTTTTCTTCTAATTATTTACCGGTAACACTTCAAGCCATTAATTTAATCGAGTGAACATAATAATTGTCTGAGAGGGTTTATGGCAATATAGAAAAAAGACAAATTTTACAACGGCTAATGTTTACTCGCTTGCTTGATGTGTCTTAAGAGCGATATATTTGTATATTTTATTTATTTAAAAGCAAAAGGGCCAAAAGGAAAAGCCACTTACATTGCAGTGTGATTACATGCAAACACATAACACAGTAAAATAAAATAAAACATGAATAAGCATGCAATAGTACTTGTTTAAAATACTACAAAGTATAACATCCATGAATCAATTTGTACAATATCGTCACGAATCTATATAAATTAACCGTGCGTAGTCTTTTAATCAGCCGACCCGCGATATTGGCTAAACGCGACGTACATGTAGGTCTATACTTGTTGATTGTTTTGGCGTGCAGCCAGTTGGAGATTGATGACCGCTACTCGACCAAGTACGGTCAATTTGACTTCGACGCCGAGAAGTTCCCGAACGCTTCGCACATGATCCGGAGCCTACACAATCGCGGCTTTCGCGTGACGAGCTGGATTATTCCGTTCTCCAATTTAGACTGCCCTGTAACTGCTGAAGGAACGACGAAAGCCTTCTGGCTGACCGACAGTACTTCTAAGCAAATAGACGCGGCTCCAGCTATTACCGTTTGGTAAGCACTAAGCATTGCCCACGCGAATCAGTTGTTTAGCTTTCATTCTGCAGCATGATATTAGTTTCGCCGTTGATTAATGTGATCGTGAACTGAACAGCCGGCTGCCTATCCACCTTAGTGAGTTGCACACGTGACACTAAAAGAAGGAAGAAACAAGTATGATACGATATGCAAATGTTAAACCTGAGCTCAAAAACTGACAGATATCCAGGTCACCGGATACCGCACCACATAAAAACCGAAAAATTGGAGAAAAACTCAAACAGAAATTACTAGAAACCGTGACAACTATGAACATTAACAAAGCAATTCTGGGCGTGCTGAATTATAATACCATACGGCCAGAGATGTTCGACGTCATTGCTACGATAACGATTAATCCTTCAATCAAAAGCCAAAGTCCACGCTGAACTGCACATTTAGTGGTTTAAGACTTTAAGTCATAGCCGAGACAGTAATAATAATTTGTTCTTTATGATACACTTCGGAAGATCACATCACTGCGCCATTGCGTCATGTGATGATGTGACTGATGCTTGACATTCACGACTCTCAGCAGCAACATGATCTGTGACGTAACTTAACCCTTTGGCACATACGCGTACTAAGGACCATTGTATAGCGCAATAATGGGATTCGGCGAGCACCCCACCAAGTCCTTCCCCTACCTCTATATAACGCATATAACAATTTCTCAACCCATCACCCTACCCTATGAGCGTTATATAATTTAGGGACGATCCCTAAACCGGGCCTAAAGTGTGAGAACTATAATTCTCAGTGCACTGTAAAGGGTTAACGCGGCAGGTGGCAAGGAGAAGGAGTGGTACTCGACGTAACTAAGACGGCGGCAGTGACGTGGTTCAGCCAGCGTCTGCGACGGTTTAGCGCACAATTCGGTGTCGATTCATTCAAGTTCGACGCCGGCGAGGTAGACTACTTGCCGCCGAATTGGCGCAGCGCAGTACCGCTTAACAACCCGAACGAGTACACGACGCTCTACGCTCACATGGCAGCAACCTTCGGACGAAACATCGAGGTAACCACTGTTCGTCTGTCTGTCTGTCTGTCTGTCACACTCGTGACTGCTGTGACGGCAAGTCCATGTCTCTCAGACAGGGGGGTGACGTGAACACACTGCAGCGAGGCAGACGGCTACGGCGTGCCTCTCCCTCGCTGCAGTGTATTAGATAAACAAACCATCTACATCGCAGACGCAGTTTCTTTTCGTAAGAAACTATAGAATTTGGTTGCAAAACGACTTTCTTTTCTGCTGTTAAATATTCTTTCCATTTAAGTTTGAATTCGAGTCTATTCGGTATAATGAGCATATGATGGAGATTCCCGGCTGTTATTCGACAGGTGCGTGCTGTATTCCGTAACCAGCAGCTGCCAGTGTTCGTGCGCATGCTTGACAAGAATTCCGTTTGGGATCACAACAACGGCCTGCGCAGCATCATCCCGACGGCGCTCGAGTTCGGCATCGCCGGATACCCGTTCGTTTTACCGGATATGATCGGCGGCAACGGGTACGGCGCCGACGCGTCTGTCGAGGGGCTGTCGAGCACCGTTCTGCCGGACCGCGAGCTGTTCGTGCGATGGACCGAGCTCACGGCGTTCATGCCGGCGATGCAGTTCAGTATCGTGCCGTGGCAGTACGACGAGGAGACGGTCGCCATCACTCGCAAGTTCGCACTCCTGCACGGGACAATCATTGGCGACGAGCTGGAAGCAGCTGCCAAAGACGCCGTTCTACACGGTACGTGGCGTACGTTTAGCAAATGTCATACCATACTACTACGATACGATACTCTAACATAGGCAAATTTAATTATGCGCTCAAAAACTAACAGGCAACCAGCTTAGCCTCACGCAAACCAACAGCTGGCTCAGTACGCGTCAGACTGACATAGTTTTTGATGTGACCACAGTTCATCAGTAGAGTTATGCAAGCAAGATTGCAAGTCTGTACTGTACGTGTACCGCTTATGATTTGTGGTTAACACGCATTCACACACGTACAGCTTCTGATCGGTCATACTATTAGCTAAAAAGTAATGAATATTGACTAAAAGGAATCAGAATCCATGAAGCCAATCTGGTACGTAAAGTACCAGCAGCCTATGGTGGGAAAGATTTAAAGAGCAGGTGAGTGTTGAGCGTGGAGCGGAAGAGTGAAAATGATGCATGGTGAGTGTACGCTTCTGTTTAACCAACATATTTTCAGTGCTCCTTACCAGTCAGGCCGGGTTGGCCAGTTAAAGGTCTGATATACAAAAACGTTGGATATTATTGGAGTAGGATTTTTGACAAAGCATGCCTCTGACTCGATCTTGCTTGAATTTATGCGCTATACAAATGTTGTAATAATAACAACAATAATAGTCGTACTTTATGACATTTCGCAGCAGAAAATCTGTTGATGGCTAATCAACTACTTTTACGTAATTGGCCACGAAAGCTACCGAATTCTGCGAAATAACGCAAACTACACGTCCATTACGCCGTTCAAGGTCATTGAAAGTCACCGATTTTGGTACCAATCAAAAGCCCATATGCGACTTCTATTGATGATTAATAGTAACTTACCTTCTATCTTGCACCGTTTCCAACTACGGCTGATTATATGTCAAATTTTCGCTAGCGACAGGAGGGCGCTATACTTTAACGCCGTCGCTGGGGGTGATTCCCTGCGAGTATCGCCATAAGTGATATACCGCTGAAAACTAGATTCCTCGGGCCACATTTCACTCACAGAATGTATCGGACTATCTTCAACCACTTTTACATAATAGGCGCAAAAATCTACCGAGTTCGGCGAAATAACGCAAAATGGCCATTTCGCCGATCAAGGTCATTGAAGGTCACCGATTTTGGTACCAATCGAAAGCCCATATGCGACTTCCAATTAGTGATTAGTAGTAAGTTACCTCCTATCTTGCACCGTTTCCAAGTTATGGCCTATTATTGGTCAAATTTTCGCTAGCGATAGGGGGATGCTTAACTTTACCGACCCGCTGGGGTGATCCCCTGCAAATATCCGGTTAACCTCCCCTCTCTAGAAACTAGAGGGATTGTAGATGCTGAAAACCGCATGATCTTCATTCGTCTGGACACAATACCGGAGTATGACGGAATGACAGACAGACAGAATTGCTCTAGCTAGTACAGCGCTCTGCATTGCGAGCAATGCGGACGCGCTGTAAAAACTAGAATGTCTTCGACGGCGAACCGTCGATTTCGATCAGTATGCCTCCGACGAAAAAGTGTGGCTTTTAGTTTTGAACGCATGACCTTCAAAACATCGTCGTATCATGTGACCTATTGATAAATTTCATTAAAACATGTTCATGTATTCCGGAGATAGGTGAGAAAATGCCATCCAAATTGATTATTTGACCATAGTTGTCTCGCTGTGATCCTGAACATTGAACTTCCGACGTGGAAATTTAACCTTTTGACTTGTCCCCAACTGCACCTACGGTGTAAATTTGGTGAAATCCCCACGAGCGGTTTGTAAGATATCTTGTTAACAAACTTTTAGTATGTGATCACGGACACTCGGACAGATCGGAAAACAAACCCCTTTCGGCGGCTAATCGTCGGCGACGGCACAAAACGACCGCGCTACAATCCAAGGTACCACAACCGTTTCTGCCGTTCAGTTTATATCTGGTGCACGTTTACGTGATCTTTGCAGGCTGGCCAATTATTCGTCCACTCTGGTGGCTAGCTCCAACCGACGACGAGGCTCTGAGATGCGACTCGCAGTTTCTTCTCGGCGACCGACTGCTCGTGGCGCCGGTCCTCCACCAAGGCGCTCGCTCGCGGAACGTTTACCTCCCGGGTGGTAAGTCTGTCCGCTGGAGAGACTACTTTGCCGACGAGCCGAGTGTCGCCGAGGTTCGGTCTGGCGGAACGTGGATCATAAACAAGACCGTTCAACTCGACGAAGTCGCCGTGTTTTTGCGAGTCGATTAGCTGCTGAACACTTCGAGATAATTTAATACTAAAGGCACTAAACTGGCCTTGACTGTAATTTACAGCAAACGATGTGTGCACATTTTGTTGCAGCACTAGTTTCCCAAGTTCCCAACTGGTACAATAAGGGGTTAAAGTGCAAAATTAGAGGTGGGGGAACGCTACATTCGGGTTTGGGCCCCTGACAATGGTCGTGTACCTTTCTCTAGCATTGTAACGATCTGATGTGGGGGAACGCTTTCAGCCATAAACTGGAGGTGGGGGGAACGGCGTTCCCTTGCGTCCCATTACACTTTAACCACTGGGTACAATTTTGCAGAAAATTAATAAATTAAGGTAACAGTAAGGTAAGGGGGCAAGTTGCCCCCTTGATGTAGTCAGTGATTATATCAATGAGGCAGCTGTCCCCATCACTCGATTTTGAGTTTAGTGGAAATACAGTGAAAAATGTGAACGTGAGGTGGATTAAGATAAGACAAGTAAATGTAGTAAAAAGTGCTGGTTATCGCAGTCCATGTTGACAGCAATTTTACATCCACCATCGTGATCACTAGCCCGATGACGACGAAGACGTCCTCCGATCAAACTCTGCCTCAGTATCTCTACGGGCCGCGGACGACAGTGCGTTGTAGAGGCTGTGTCTCATGTCACACCATGAATCAACAGTAACTGTCAGTAACTGTCCACTTCTCTATTCAGCTCTGCACCTGTCCACCACGTCATTTTATGTGCCCTGTGCAGCTTACCGTGGCCGTGAAATGTAAAGTTAACAGTGTGTTCTACAGACACCAGAGGAACCGTAGCGGATCAGAAGTATCAGACGACGGGCAATCAGCTGGCCGTTACCATTATTCCTGTGGTCAAAATTTTGAAAAATGGCATGGGCATGTAAAAGGAAGGGGCAATCACCTCCCACCCCTCTCCGCTCCCTGTGAAGGGGCCACTGAATAAATGCAGAGCTTGTGGCAAAATCACCAACACCATTTGCTGATTGATGTCATGAACTAAACTCGGACAACAAAACTTTTGTTCATTCGATAGAGATTACAGTCTTCAAACAAGAATAACACCATATCTCTCATTTAATAAGCCTTGTTAATTTATTATTGCTTTAATTAATAATGATCATTTGATTACAGCACATACGCGCACGGTGTTACTCTACCATTTTGCATTAAGATAATGTTGAAGTTGACCGGGCGGCTTAATGATAAAAACACAACATTTGTCTATGCTATATCAAAAGCAAGAGAGACTACAAATATATGAAGTATACAAATTCCCACAGGAAACAACGTGAACGGATCAAGTTCTAAATGATTATAACATAATGTAAGTTTACCAGTGTAAATACAGTACATAACTGCTCTCCTAAGCATTATATCATCAACAAACTTTAAAGTAGTTTAAACTACTACACAACAGAAAACAATGATCTACGTAAAATTTTGTAACAAAACGTATTAATGACAAAAAACAGACAAAATTACAATGACAGTGAGTCAACACTTAATCAAAAAACAAGATCTATACAGCTCACTGGATAACAGGTAATTATAAAATAATACGATCATGTAATAATATAGCATGGATACCACAAGTACTGCAACAGACTTTAGCTTGTTATGCTACCTGACACGATGACATACATTCTTGTATGACTGCTTACTTATTATTGCACCTAAGCAGTTTTAGTGATGCAATCAATTTTAATAGCATCAAAAATTCCACAAAAAACGGAGTCTTTTAGTACCGAGTTCACAACAACAGACTAATTCTGCTGCCCAAAGTGTAGTTTTCTGGAAGACGCAATTGAGTTCATGCAGTCAGTGCAATGAAAGGTAATCAAAAATAAAACATTATGAATTGGAAACGTCGAAAATTACAAAATAAGACAATGAAAGCATAAAACGTCACACCAGACCAGCAAGTAAGCTAACGGTATATTTTGGAAGACGGAGTTTTCAGGGTTTTGACCTGGTAACAGAGAGGAATAAGTCACAAATACATAGGTAGCAAGCTGGTATTGTTACACGTCACTCAACAGACACGAGGACTAATTATTGATGGTAAAGTTTGAGCACTATGATTTGATCGACGATTGCTTGATGGCTGTTTGACGGACGATCGACCCACTGGTCGCTCAACGAAGAACATCGCCTACAGCAGCAGCAGCAGCACAGCCAGAAACACTGACAAACTATCACAAGACTATCACTTTAGAAACATACTTAGCAAGTCAGAATCATGGTCTACTCCTTTTCCATCATTTCTGCTATTTTGCCATTACAAAGCCTCCTCATTCTTACCTTAATTCTGTGAAAAAATTGCACCATTTTTTCTCCGTAATTTGTAAATTAGAAGCATTACTTACTTACTTATTTCAACAGCCATTTCCCAGGTGCAGGCTACCCGGGGTTAGCCAGTGGTTGTGGTTCGAATCATGGTGCCGCTGAAGGCCCAAAAGTGACAGGCATTGATTGAATTGTTGGTAAATGCGTGCATATGTGTTGTTTTGGTTTGTAGTAATTAATTTACGGCACTAAGGTAAACCTAGCACTTGTATATAGCAGCTCATTATACCCGAGCTAAACCTTGTTATGTTTGGTTGTACCTTATGTTTAGCGTTCTGCTGTACGAGTGCTGTTCTGCGTGACAACTGGTTGTTGGTTCTATTGACTGTACTTTGCAGCAGTTCTATATTTTGTCTACAACTGCAATAAACGAAGATGTATATACTGTATTGAGTAGTTACAGTCGGAAGATACATATATACAGTTCACGTGTGGACCAGTCACTTCAAAAATTCTCTTATTTTACCTGGTATGAGCACATTTCATCGACATTCAGTGTGCATGGTTTATAAGCCACCTGAGCTGGCTGCCCAAGTTCGATAAATGCTAGAATAGAGAAACGTGTATTAAAGCACAGCATAGTTTATAGCACTCTCCCCGGTTTATAGTAAACAGTGATAATAGCCTAGTGCCACTGATACTGTTCTGTCACATTTAAATTCAATGTTGAGATACAAAAATGCAAACCTTCACTGCACTGACGGTCTGTGTTGCGACTGAACGACAAGGCACTTTCTTCGACGCCACACGTCGATCAGTTGTGCCATGTCGACCGGCTGAGCTGGCTGACATGCACTGCTCCGGACGTGGCACTATCCCGAGGTCACCAGGTTTGTAGTGAGGTAGTCTTTCACTGTTACACGACAGGATATGTAAACATTTAACACACGCTGAAAAACTGATGGGTAGACAACTTAGCCTATTGCACATGCTCAGAACTAAAAATTAACAAAAGTAGAACTATAGCAGAAAACTATCAATCAATCAATCAGTCAATCAATCGTGGATTTATACAGCGCATACACGCAAAGCCTCTAATGCGCTGGTGCGCTAGTAAAAGGAGAAAAGAAGAGTCTTCAGATTGCGTCTGAAAGAGTGGGTTGACAGAGCCATATCTCTGATGCTGTCTGGCAGTGCGTTCCAG
>Ga0049105_1001059_pt1 | contig 11366 bp, 8 predicted proteins | sample WorMetvaBAHAMAS1_FD_61260 | JGI IMG/M metagenome (GOLD analysis project Ga0049105, IMG submission 61260) | Worm MetaG Olavius vacuus BAHAMAS.1 | ecosystem: Host-associated > Annelida > Digestive system > Unclassified | place: Germany: Marburg | collected 2013-04-09 | reverse complement strand
AGTCTTGTCAGCATTCATCTTGAGCCGGTTACTGCCCATCCACGCGTCGATAGCCTCCACGCACGCTACGAATTGTTGCACGGTTGTCGATGCCGACGCAGCTGGAGCACTGATGTACACACTTGTGTGTCATCGGCATAACAGTGACCACTCAGGTCACCTATGTTACATGTTACCTATGGTGCGCTAGATGACGATTAATCACATGCTATTAATCAGTAAAAAATTCTTCGTATGTCTTAAAGTAAGTACTTCCAACGATTCCGGTCCTCTGCACTTCTCTTACGCTCACTCTAGTCTTTTCACGTTAGTCCACTCTTTAATGTCATCAATCAAGTTACTTCTTAGCCAGCTTTGTGTTTCGGCACTGCATTAACACTGCATTGCTCCCGCCACTTCTTCCAAGCATGTGTCCTGCATAAGCCATTTCTAAGCACCTCTGTGTTCTTTACCTTGTGTCCGTCCAGCTGATTCTGTTCAAAAGCCATTAATTATCCTTTTCCAAAAACTTTATCCAGAGTCTCACTTTCACATCCAAATTTCAATACAGAATTTTTTTTTTAAATTGTAACGATTACAAAATTTTAAACGTTAAATTCTGATTGTCACATCACTAAGAAAACATCACATAAAGTGAATGACTCTTTAAACTCGGCTGAAAGCTGGACATACTGACAACAAACAGTGACATCTCTTTCTTCCGAGACCATCAACATGTGTGTCTAAGAGACTGAATGATACACTCACTAGTTGTGTCTCATTGTGACAGCTGTTCACTGACGAATGTAAAACAGTTTTCTTGCCCGATTCGTAACGCTTGTTTTTAATCACAATTAGCAATTAGTTAATGGTCATAAGTCAAGCGTTGTTTTTAATTGTTATGAGCCCAGCTTCTAACATAGACTTAAAATTCATCTAGTTGTAAACTGCCTGCTCTTGACAGACCTACTGCAGCTAGTATATGCACATAAGTCGCGCTATACAAATGTTCGCATTATTATTATTATTATAGATCCATCACAGCATCGAGTACAGCTACTATGAATGACACAACAAAGCACAAGAACAACAGTGGCTGAAAGAGAGACAAACGGACAGACACACAGAGAGACGGAGACCTGTGACAGTTGTGTACTGTTGTGAACACAAAGCTCAAAGCGCGGTAGACCGGCCAGTGACGCTGCAATCCACTGAATGACTGCGATGTACAGCTGCTGCTCATCACTGCTACCAGTAGCGGCCGGCAGCATACACACGACACCTTCCTACACACCGCAATGTACTCCAGCACTCCACGACTGCTCTCAAGCAATTAGTCACGCTATTCACTGATAAATACATTGGGCCAACATACCCAAAGTAACAAATAACTCAAAATCTCTTAACAATAACAGTCTTCCTGCTAGTATCACTTCAGCACCTTCATTGACTGTGTTCAAAAGACAACTGAAAACATTCTTGCTTGATAACTCTTTTTTCCCTGACTTTTGACTATATATTCAATTATGTACCGTGTCCTAGAAGGTGTTTTGCTTATGCCACGTTAATCTTTATGTTCTAATAATAATAATATTCGTACGTTGCCACAGCAGCCCGAGAAGCAGGCTCAGTAGCAGGGCTGGCAGCTCATCGGAAGTCCGCCAAGTACACTGACTTGGATAATCGCTATTCTTTTCAGCCGATTGCTGTAGAGACACTCGGTAAACGACTACTTGTTTGTCAAGTTTGTCGTAAGTCATCAAATATTTTATTCATAATTATACAGCTGTTCATAATGGTGACCAAATGTTTAGATTAATACACGAACCACAGAGATGAGAAATGTGTGGTTAAGTAAGAAAAAAGTGCTAGGAAGGCCCAGGCAGACTGAAGTGGATATGGCAACATTCTGTAGCAGAAGAAGCAGATAATGATGATGATGATGTTAGTATCAATTAGAGCACAAATCTGATGGCTTTTTCTACGTGTGGAAGTGTGTATCTACTTATTTTCTGGTACCATATTTTATCCGTTCACATTTCTGTCCAACTTACCAACAGACGTGGTGCTGTTGAAGATTGAACAGCAAGAGCATCGTCAACTATGGATCGTGCAAATTTCTCGGCGACCGACTGCAGCGAGCTCTGTTGAGCAGTGATGCTGAATACAGCTGATGCCCTCAGTTCCTGCCGAGCGGCTTGCAGAATACAGTCAGAAAGACGATCGGCATACAGCAGAATAGCGTCTGGTACTGCACACTTTGATGAGGACTTCTTACAATGATGGCGACGACGAATGGCTTTTGATGACGATACTGACTCCACAAATGCATCTAACACAAGCTTCTGTACGTAGTCACTCAGTGTGTCTTGTGCAGACGTGCTAGTAAACCAGCTGGCAATAACCTCACGACAATCAACTGATGACGATGCTGATGACGAAGATGAAGGGAGTGGTGATGCAGCACTGTGGATGCGGCTGTTCTTGCTGTAGTTTAAATTCGCAGGCTCACTTGCTCGCCGTTTCTTGCTGCTGGTTTTGTCGGCGAACGTGACAACTGGACCATCAGCGTCTATGTTGCTACTCATCAACTTCTTGTCAAAGTCCGACAGCAAGGCATCACGGAAGCCTGACACGGTCTGCTGGCGTTCAAAGCGACGTCCGTGCTGCTGGTGAGAGTCGGTTGTCTGTCTCTGAATGGCAGGATGTCTTGTCGGCCGAACAAATCCACTTGAGCTGCTTTGCTCCCTTTCTTTAATCGCCGCATCCTCCAAAGCACTGGTTATAATGTCGTCAGCGAGGCGAGTTGCATACTGCTCCAGTCTCGGCAGACATTCTGATGACATCTCAGCCAGTGACAAGCTTACATTGCCACACGTCATTTCTTCCGGTGCTGCAGACTGTGCCAGATATTGCTCAATCTCTATCTTTGACTGCTGAGCAGCTTCGTTGATAAGATTGTCGACAAAGTGCTCTAGGAGGTTCTGTCCTGTGATTCTTGCCACATGTCTGTCAGCTGGCACTGCACTGGTAGCGTGTCTGCCACAGACATTGGTGTCGTGGAGAGGTGCAAGTTCCGGTGTCACCTCCTCCTCAATCACAGCTGTCTGCAGGCTACGATGAGCAATGTTGTCAAAGTAGTCTTCAAGCTCGGAGCTGAAGTCGCCAGTCGAGCTGCGCTTACTCGAACTGCTCCGAACCGACACGTCACTCAGACAAGAGCTACGACGGCGCTCAGATGATGACGACGACGACGACGACTCGGATGTTGCTGATATCTGTCCGTGCAACGCAGAACCACGTCGGCCGGTCGCACCCTGCAGCAGTGACCCACGTCTACGTCCGGTCGATGTCCCAGGCTCGTCCACTGTCAATGCAGACGTTGATGATTCTAACTCGAATGAAATGCCACGCGACAGTGACTGACTGAAGCTGCCGCCGGCTGTCAACGAACTCTGCTGCCAGTTCTTCATTCGTGACCTACTCGCTGAATATTTATCATCATTCATGGCACTAGCTGACAACGAACTATTTCTTTCAGATGCTAAATCACCTACACACAGACAATGCCAACAGCAAGTATGTTTCACTGATCAGTTGACAGCCAGCAGTCAGTCAATGGTTAAGTTCACTAGTCAACCATTTCCACAACTTTGAAATACAACACATTACTTTAAAAACACCCAAATCACTGCCAGTTCCTGGCATGCCAGACAGTGACTGCTATCCAGTTTCATATCTGTGTTAAACTATTTTATATATTTTTGAGGGTCGCAGCAAATACTCTGTCCATATTATATTCTGCCAGAACAGTCAGCAAAATAGTGAAAAACAATGAAATGTGGTACATACTACTGTGACAAGTGGCTGGCTGCATGTGAAGTCTGGCAAGTAGCAGTTGTCTAAATAAAGTAGCAAGTCGGAGGATGATCGTCTCAGCAGTCACAGTGCACAATGACGAGTGATGCTCATCAATGGAGACACACGGCTGCGGAGACAGAATGCCGGCAGCTAGGCACAGATGTGCTTCAACACCGTCACTGTATGTTTCACCATCGCTGCTGGGGAAGTGAAGTAGGGTTGCACTGTCGACTGTTAGATATTCATTGCTGTTGAGGTGTCCAATCAGCACGCAGCTCACGGCCAGCTCCGGGAAACTCACAACATCCTTAATACAAACAACGGCAGAGTTCACAGTTCACAACACAAATTGCCGGAAAGTATTCATCTGCATTGTACCTGTCAGACTCTGAATACAGCATCAATGATGTATAGCTGAGATGACCATAGCAAGCCATCTCCAAATGGACTGATTTGACATATGAATACAACTGACAGTTGGCAGTCTATCTTTATCTTGTACCATGAGCACAGCATGACGATGATGAACAGAACAACACAGCACGAGATCACAAAGTACACTATCAACAACTGAAGCTGAAGCTAGGAAGGCTGATTATGACGATGGCATGATGATAAGACAACATTAACAGGGTTCCCACTCTTTTGAATGTAGAAAATTCCACGAGTTTTCCAGGAGTTTTCCAGTCCAATTTTAGAATTTTCCAGGTGCTTTTGGTTATATTTCGCAAGCGAATATCAAACACATTTAGTCCGCAATAGTTACCAAATATAATTAAATGCAATCATAATATCAGTGGACTCAATGAATCTACAGAGTACTTGCTGTAGAAAGTTGTGAAAAACAGCGCTGTAAGCTCTCCCAGTGAGGTCTGGGGCAGAGGCCCGGCCGCCAAATGCTTTCACCATATTTTACGCACTCAGATGCCTTCTCCTGACACTTCAGCATAATTCAACTTATCATGCCAAAATTTCCAGGTCTAACAGAAAATTCCAGGAGTTTTCCATGTTAACAAAGTTTCAGGAGTTTTCCAAGTTTTCCACGTCAGTGGGAAGCCTGTATTAACTACAGCATGACGAACCTGCAGAAATAAATCTTCACTGCCAGTGAACACGCCACAGTCAAACACCTATCAATCACATTAACACATGGACAATACATTTATTGATCACTAAATGTGCACTGACTGCTTCATTGCTATACACTGATTTTAGACAGTAAAATGATGCGCCAACATTTGCACAATTTTCTTAAACAGTCAACCACAAGCATTTGACCACGAGACGACTGGACTGTAGCATGCAGCACAGTGTGACACGACTTCTGACTGACCGATGACTGAGGAAGTAACTTAGCATGCAGCACAGTGTGACACATGACATCTGACTGACCGATGAGTTAGCATGCAGCAATGTGATACATGACATCTGACTGACCGATGACCGAGGATGTAACTTAGCATGCAGCACAGTGTGACACATGACATCTGACTGATCGATGACTGAGGATGTAACTTAGCATGCAGCACAGTGTGACACATGACGTCTGACTGACCGATGACTGAGGATGTAACTTAGCATGCAGCACAGTGTTACACATGACGTCTGACTGACCAATGACTGAGGATGCTGTGAATCAAGGATCTATTCTAATCTGTCACGTAGCAACCTCAAACAAATAAGCTTATCTGTTACCGTTTATTTGAAACAACGGTAACAGATCAATGCAGCGAAATATGAAAATGCAATCAGTTTACAGTGACGATGGCAGTGCTAAGCAAACTATTCACTCAGCATTGCTACAGATGGTGGGGTGCACCTGATGGCCCCAAAGTGTTTGTTGGGACGTTAAACCTTGCTCAATCCAATCCGATGGCTTTGCCAACTCATCAGGTGCAAAATGAGTATTGACTACAACTGGACAATAGTGGCTTTGGTTCTCTTTTCACTCATAGCTTGATATAGAAGTAAAAAAGCTGAAACTTAACAACAACATGTGCCTGTCAACGATTAGTACTAAAACAACTGAAATATTCACCTAACATTAACAGTTATGTTTCGTCTCAACCGATGAGTTTATTCTAGAACAAATGTGCCATTTCACAGCATTTCCGTGCAACCCAACATGCCATCAACAACAAAGTCCTCCCTGATCATTAGTATCTGTAACGTGCCCATCACGAACTAAACATAAGTGCAACAAAGGAGTAACACGGAACCAAAATTTATCAAGTTAAACAGTTAAAGTGCATTAACAAATACAACTGAGATGTTCATTTAGTAGCTTCAGCAGAAGTCCACAGATTCCGTTTTTTTTTCGTAAAGCAGTACACAACCAAACAGAGACAGTGCTAGAAAAGATACAGATATGTAGACTGCAGTGATCTGGACGTAAAATGAATGGATAATTGCAGATTACCAGCAAAAGCACCAGTAACATTAGCACCAGGCAAACAAGCCACGGAAGACAGTGGAAAAGAAGACCTACATCAGAGAGGAAGTGTCCAAAAACAGGCAGGAGAATTTCGCAAAGACATGAGTCCATGCAGCCCCACTGCTGGCAACTATAAATGGTTAAGAGAAACAGTTCAAAGAAGAAGTACAGTGATGCCGGGCACAAGGAATGCTGGATGCAGTATAGTACCTGCAGCAGGTGCTTGGCATCAACGTGAACTGATGCACTATCAGAGGCTGTCATGTGCACAGAACACAGCTGATTGGTACAGTTCAGCAGCTCATCTTTGCTCACTCTCTCCGTCAGTAGCTAAACAAACATCATGCATCATCTCTGTGTAATTTTCGACAGAAATATATATGTGAGAAACTACAATGCAGTACCATCGGCACTTGCATCCTACGCAGTCAGTTTGTTCTGCATTTTTGTTTTCCAGATTTTCCTGTCCAGTAATTTCAGATTTAACAGCTACACACTTACAGTGCCTTATAAATGTCTGTGAGATGTGCTGTATCTCTGTCACACGGACTGTGGCACAACTTTCAAGTGTCATCTCAAAAACTTTACTATTTACGGCGGTATATGGTGTAACTGATAATTAACCGCTTCTAACTTAATACGTGACTCTAACTATTATGCAGCACCACTTCATTTTTAATTAACTTTTTACGTGTACAGCGCAGTTTTGTAAGGGGTGCTATACAAATACCTCATTGTGATTGTGTGATTGATTGTATAAACTTACATTACATTACAGCACACAGTGGGCAGTACAGAGCAGTACTGGCTTGTGTACAGCAATTGAACTGCAGCGGATAACAGCATGACACTTACCTACTCAAAATGCAGTCAAACGTAAACAGAAACCATTTCAATCACCTCTGGTGAGCTTAATTAGGTAACTTACATACACTGCCAATTTTTCAGAAATTTCAATAAGAGTGACCATCAACCTGTCGAGAAAGAGTGATGTAGCCATCAGGTCCCGTGCTGCAGGCTGACAGCCAATCAAAGTAGCTAATATGTGTTTTCAGCCAGCGAAGTCGGAGGCAACTGCAAGTGTGAAATGCAACACAATATCTCAACAAACTACTCTCCACATATTCAATATCTTAATACAATATTTCTCAGAGAAAAGGGGATACGAGTACCATCAGTAACTATAATTATAAGTCACTTTAATCTAATAGAATCTTTAAAAATATGATAGGTCAAATAAGCTGTTTGAAATATAATTCTAATGATTACAGCTGTATTCATAAGTAATAATGCAATCAGATTAAATCTTGCAATGTCAACTAGCACAAACAACAACACACAATTACTGCACAAGACTATGACAACTTACATTCACTCAGTCCACTGTGTGCTCAATGTTTAAATACATAATGTTAAAGCCTGAATGATTAAGTGTGAAAACATGCCATATACCTGTATGACAGAGGTATATGGAAAGAAAAACAGAAAACAGTAAATTATTACTAAATGTTTCAATAATTCTACTCTGCAATGCACAGTAAGATTTTCTTCTTTTGTTGAGATGTAAATCAATCCATTTAATTAGTAACAATATTGCCACATTATGAACAGATCACCTGTCCGTATTAGTGAGCACTTCATCAAAGTTAGCAGGATAGTTGCTAGATCTCGGAAAAAGGCCAAGAAAGCAGCAAGCAATAACTGAAGCGGCCAACTGACGTGATACTATGCATTCTCCTTCTACAGTCAGCAAACATCAACATATAATATACTGATTACTTCACTTTGATCAGACGAACAATGCAATGCACAGATACTAACAACATCAATAATCCTGACCAGTCTATCACAATGGGCAGTATAATTTTGCATTGATGTTCTGACAGTCCACAACAAAAATGTTTTAAAACCATTTTTATCAACATTTATTCAATGGTTCACAGATCTTTATACACTGTTGCCATACATAACATCAAACTAAAATGTTCTGAACAGTCAATACACTATGTTCTAAACTTGCAACTTACATACCATATTCATTCATTTCTTAAACTGCATATTTTGTTGCACAGCAGCATTGTTTATGCCAGTGCACACTGTCAGTGACAACATACATGTCAGCAAAGAAAATGACAAGTTTGCAGTATGCATATTGTCAGCTAACGGGTAAATTAAATTGCCTTTATCTGTTAATAATTAATACTAAAACAACGGAAATTATTTTTATGGAAAAATTAGTAATGTTAGTATTAATCGTTAACAATTGTTTCATCTCGATGAGTTTATTCGAGAATAAAATGCTTTTAGTTCATTTGACGCCAGTGCTGTCAAGTAACGAAGTAGATCTACTTTGTCACTCTAGAAGTAGATTTTTTTTGGTATCTATTTTCTAAGAAGTAGATTTTTATAAGAAGTAGATTTTTATAAACTACTTTCTACTGGTAACGAAGTAACTTTTTCCTGCAAGTGTCTACTTTCTCCGCATTACTTTTCTTGAAAACATGTCATTACTAAAGTAGAAATCAGTGAGTTATAAATTCTTTGCGGATTTGTGGATGCAAGTTATACAGCGTGAGCGACTGAGCGTCAGCTGTAGCTGCATTTAGCGCGGTAGTTAGTTGGACCAATCATTTGTGAAAATGGCAAATGCATAGAGAAATGCTGATTTATCGCTAGCAATTTTTTGGCCCTTACGCATAGGGCCCGATTTACCGCAAGAATCAGCAATTTATTTTTTAGTCCTGCATAAGTGTAACATTTGAATCTATTACCTACTTCTACTTACTGAAGTATATTTTTGGAACTACTTTCTATTTTCTAGAGAGTAGAAAATTTTCACACTACTTCTACTTTCTTGAAAGCAGCAAACTCATCTACTTTTGACAAAACTGTTTGGCGCAACAAAATCCGATATAAACTTTGGTAAAAATGACTAGGGCCTACACATTATTTTGGTGGCACCTGCCCTTAGGCTTTATAATCAGTGCCATGGCAGATTGTGGCTTGGCTATATTCGTATGCTTTACATGCACCCACAACAATAAGAGGCGACTGTGTGACCTCTATTATCTCGGCAAGCCAGAATGTCTTCAGAAGGTCGGTATATTTCTAGTGAAAGTGCCCTGTCAATGACGTGCAGTAATATTCTGGTCAGGTACGCATCACGCTGTTCAACAGTAATTTTATCGTCCAAGCAGTGCTTCAAGTCGGCAAAGATACTTCGAGTCTTAGGTCTTGCTCCAGTGCAGTCACGCACTCGGGACGACGGAGCTGCCGACGATGTCACTTTCTGCAAGTAAACAATAAGTTCTTGCAAAGACGAAGAAGCGATATTCCTAGCCGCCGTCAACTTCTGTTTCACGTCAAACCACTCCGGCGTGTCGCATGGAAGCACAACAGAATCGGACATTTCCATTGTGACTCAAAACTCGGACGAGTCCCACGCAAAGCATAAATATTTGTAGCCATCAGCGAAACAGAACATGGTCAAGACATATAAGCCGAAGAAATGTCTCCACGTAGCTGTAATGCGTCAAAAGTGTTATTTTACTCAATAATCGTTAATATTATGCACCAAGTGACTTCCGTTATCGACTAGTGTGTAAATTATGAATTATACGAAAACTCAAATGAAGACTACAGTAAGTAACGAAAATGCCTCACCATACAATGCATTATACCGGTAATTTCTAATTTATGTTTCAATTTACTTTAGAAGTGCGACGGGCAACTTACTTCTCGCCAGTGCAGGCGCAAGCCTGCTGAATGAGCCCCCACCCAAAAGGCAGCCATCAATTTTTCAATGAGTACCAATCACGTTGATTGTACTGCGTCGTTCTTTGCAGACTGATTGACATAAAAATCTGCTTCATTAAGGTATTATGAGATTTCAGCAAATGAGGATAACGGTTACCACAACGTCATTACGGGCCAATGATAACACAACGTAGTCATGGTCGCCCGCAAATTTTTTTCCAGGAGTGCACAAATTAGGGTTGAGACTTGAGACCAAAGTTGCCCTGCAGCGGTGTCCAGGGATGGAGCCCCCTCGGGGGGAGGGGGGTCTGGGGTGAAGCCCCCAGAAGCCGACGACAGGTTGTGAAAATAATGCATAAATAATTTGTCTATTGAGCGTTTTGCTGCATGTAACTAGTAATTCACAAAACACTACATTTCCAGAGCGGCAAGTGCCCCCTCTTGCCCATGCCTGCAGGCACCCATGGTAATGTTGTGTTGTTGACTGTGAACGGCTGAACTGTTGCTTGTGAAGTTGTATGTGTAATGCGTAGTGTTACCATATGTCGATACTAACTGGGTCACACATACGATATGGAGATTAAACTGAATCTCCAAGTAAGACTTGGTAGATGATGTCATGGAAGGCGTCAAGTTTTGGCTGGTCATGAGAGTTTGCATAGTTTCATAACAAACACGAGGAATGAAGATCAAGAAGGCACAAGCTAATCCAGGTTCACCTGGAAATTGGCTGTTAAGATGGTATGTGTATAAAGCAAAGCAAAAGAGGTTTTTAGACAATTCAAGGCACAGGCCGTAGCCTCTGTGTATGAGAGTAAGAGTGAGAGAAATGTTGATCAAGTTTTATGACATATTAACATCAATTTTATATAGTAGATTCTAGTAGGGGTGCAATAAAGTGCCTCAGTTACAGTTACAGTTACATATTTATTGAAATTTACTAGCAGTCAAGCACTGCATGAACATTTCCTTCTCACAGTCATACAGTGACGAATAAAAACTATTTCTGCCATACAACTTTTTATGCTACCAGTATATAACATGGACTGTACCATTCAGCTGGCATCTGGGGGAACGGTCTGAGAAAATGTCCAGGGGGATTTTCTGGGGGATATCTGGGGAGAAATGTCCAGATCCCCATGCAGGATTACAAGTCCCTGCATGTAATATGTTCCACCCTGGTTAACACACACACACACACACATACTTGAAAGACGTGTCAAATACGGAACACGCACAATCGAGTCAAATGCCGCAGCCAAATGCCGACATGCAAACAAATGCCGCTACACTACACACAGCTAAATGCCGACTTGAAATATCGGCAGTTGACTTG
>Ga0049105_1001058_pt1 | contig 11368 bp, 12 predicted proteins | sample WorMetvaBAHAMAS1_FD_61260 | JGI IMG/M metagenome (GOLD analysis project Ga0049105, IMG submission 61260) | Worm MetaG Olavius vacuus BAHAMAS.1 | ecosystem: Host-associated > Annelida > Digestive system > Unclassified | place: Germany: Marburg | collected 2013-04-09 | reverse complement strand
TTGGAACTCTCTTCCACTGAACTGTCGAACTGCTCCATCCGTTAACACATTTAAGATCGGTCTTAAGACATTTCTCTTTGATTCGGCATAACCGCACTGTAGCACGCGCCTCTGTACTATATGGCGCGATATAAATTGATTGATTGATTGATTGACAAAAATACGGCTACTCTGCGCGGTACAGAAAGTACAGTGATTTACGAATGACCGGCTGTAGTCGAAGGTGTAACGCAACTGGGCGTCGTACACGTAGAATCTTGGTAATTTCGATAACACGTGCATCACTAAATCGAGGTCACTACGGTAGTTTCGTTTCGCCGCGGTCGGTAGGCGATAATAATTTGATTGGACAATTCCCGAACTGTCACGGCGGCCACTCGGCTTGGCACAGCGTACCTAACGCCCAGAGCCGCTGATGACTTCTGATAATCTGGATTGAACTGTCCCGATCGCCCAGCTATGACAATTCGTAACAACATCGCGTGATCGATCGGGCTTGATTTCAGCCGATCAACGCGTTATCTGTCTTTAGTGTCCTCTTTGTATAAATACCTACACAGCACCTTGTTTTATTAGTCAGTTGATAGCAGCATTGTGGTCATCGTGATTATTCCGAACGGAATTTTATTATTTTATCAAAAATAAGTAAGAAAATATACGTCGGGAATTCTCATTAATGACTGTTTTATTTAGGTAACCTGTTTCCGTTTGTCTTGATATCAGTGCACGGTTAAATGGATCTTGCGCATTCAAATTGTTATTTAGTAATATTTTATCAGTGTCGTTGTTGTTTAATAGAGTGATTGTTCAGTGTTCAGCATTTATAGCAGTTATAACGCTGATGATGATGATGGTGGTGGTAGACTAGTGGTGGTGGTAGTGATCCAGTTCAAAACCAGATGGTCCGTAGTCACTTGCAGACAGATGATGCTTGTTCCAGTCCAGCTCTTGAGCTGCCATATAAATAAACCAGTCGAATAATTGATGACACAGTATAGAACTGTAAATTTATTATTGTTGCGATTTGCTTGCAGAGTCATCGAGACATTTTTAATTGTTATTTGTAATTTTATTGTGTATTGAATGAGGTTTATAGTCATCATCGGAAAAACCGTATCTAACTTGTCATGCACGGACAACTCGTTTTATAAAGTCTTTTGTGTCATATTTATTGTATAATTGTTAACGACGGTTCATTCTTTTCTATTTTCTAAAATATAATTGTGTATATGTTGCGTCCTGCATGTATTTTATGTTTGTACCGGTATGTATTATTGGCGCTGTGTTTGATAGAGTAGAGATATGTCGCGGTCTCTGACGCACACGCCAGTACCGAGCCCTTGTCAGCCGTCGGCCACCGCGGTTCTGGTGGACCGTGAGGCGATCAACTCTGGCGTGATACTGTACCAGGCTGTGGGCGACCACACACCGAGCCACGATGGCGAGCTGACCCTCAGTGCTGGCGACATCATCACGTCTGTACGGCAGCTCGGCAATGGATGGGCACTCGGCCGCAATCAGAGCGCTCCCGATCATCCGGTCGGCATCTTCCCGGTAACGTGCGTCATCGCCGTATCGGCACCGCCACGACCCGCCGCGGAGAACTTCGTCGAGTGCCGGCGCTGCGGCGGAAGTCTGCCGGTGTCGCGGATCCAGCCGTCGCAGAAGCGGCTCAGCGGGCAATGGGAGCGTGGCGGGCCAGTCGACGCCGACAATGCGGGTCGCCAGGAGGAGCGTGCTGAGATGGAGTTGGTACCGCAGTCATCGCACGCCGAAGCGCCGCCACAGAGAAGCACAGCGAGGGAGACTGCGGACACGGGCGACGCCGAGGAGACCAGTGCCGGCACGAGGGTCTCGTTCCCGATGGACGATGCGGTCGATAGCCCGTCGACAGTTCCACGCCGTCAAGCACCGCTGCCGCCCAAACCCCAACTGGTGGTGAAGCCAACCCGCGACAAACCGGCTCCGAGCAACGAGTACACCACTCCGAGCAAGTGTCCTGGCTGGACGGACGTCGACGCCGCCGGCAAGGTGACGTCCCCGTGTCGGCACAAACATGACGGAGAGGACGACGACCACGGCTGGTGCGGAGTTCGGTCATCGGGTCGAAGGCGCAGTCGCGGCCCGCCGCCACCGCCTCCGGCGCGCGCCCTGTCCACCTTCGTCGGGCGCTCGGATCCGACCCTCCGTCAGACGGTCGTCGCGGCGTCGTCTCCTAGCAGCGTGGGTGATCCGACCGACTCCCGCTGTGGATGTATAGACTCCCTGGGCGTGGCTCGCCGTCACGCCGCTCTACGCACCCGCCGATGCCACTCCGGCATCCCGACCACTATGAACGGGTCCTCCCCGTCGGCACCAGAGCTCTCCTTCGGCGTTCCGCTCCAGCCGGGTGCTCTGCGTCCCGGTCGACCGATCCTCAAGTCGCGGACGCCGCGTATCGCCGACAGCATCGTACCGCGCACCGGAAGTCGCCGCCACTCGTTGTCGTCGTCGTCATCGCGTCTGTCGGTCTGGAACGCTTCATGTCGACTGATCGGCAGCATGACGGTCGGCCTTCTGCTCGGCATACTCACGTTCGCCGTTCTCTTCTACGACCAATCATGCGATGTTTATTCGTCGTTAGTCGCCGGTTTTGTGGTCGCGGTGATCGCGGCGCTGTTTCTAGGCGTGTCACGATTCTGCCGCTGCGTGGCGTCACTGGTTCCGGTATCGGTGTCGACGTCCCGCGGTCGTGTCGCTCTCTGCCTGGTCGCCTTCAGCGTCCTGCTGGCCGGTCCAGTCCTCAATGTTCACCGTAACGCCGGGGAAGCTGTCCGGTCTCTGACTTGCTCCGCCGAGTTGGCGTTGAACCGGACCGCCGGTCTTCTGAGACCGTTCGACGCTATGATGAATCACCTTGATCGTACCGTGTCGCGGTTGGAGGGCGCCGCCGCCGACGTGGCTCAGGGACTTGAGCCGCTCAATGAAGGACTCGACGCAGTCGAGATAGACGTCGAGAAAGCACGCACCCAGCTGCTTGGAACTCGACGGGTAAGTTACTCTACTCTGAATAATATTTTATGCCGAGTTTACAGTGAGCTGGGTACTTCAAAGTAAGTGAAAGTTTTAGCTCACCGAGAAGACATAGATAGAATATTTGTCCTTGGGTCGACCTGTGTTTGTGTATCGCATTGTTCTCAGAAAACGTAACCTAAGAAAGTAGTAACTTTTCTCCAGGAAATTGACCTGTAAAGTTAGGGTGTTGGGTTTTCGAGACCTCAAGCTGCAGAATCTAAACACTTGGTTTTCGGTCTTCTCTGAAACTCTTCGTTTTTTTGCCATCTCTATCGATCACTTATCTTATATCCGGGATTGGCGCTATGTGTAAGTAAGTAAGTAAAAGCAACACGCAGCCACTAGGCAAAACAACTGCGTCTTCAGCAATCTGCGGAACTCGGACGAGGGAAGTTCAGAATCGCGTAGGTGGAAGGTGTGTTGTTCCAGTCACTGATGTAACTGTAACTGATGGCTGCAGACGTGTGAGAGACTGCTCGACCGGGCGTTCACTGCATGCGACACGGGCATCGTCAAGGCGCAGTCGCAGTGTCTCGGCGTGATGAGCGAACTCGGCAACGTCTACCATCACGCTCGCGACGTGCTCGACCGCATCAACCCCGAGCGCTGGGCAGGCGCCAGGACCCCAGCTCAGCAGCCGCAGCAACCGGGTTATCCGGGACGACGGAAACGCCAGCTGCCTCCTGCCTTCGAAGACGTCGATCCAAATCATCCAAGGTGACAGCATCCTTCTCTCTTCACCCCTGCAAAGCACAATGAAGACCAACTAAAATTGTTTCGCTCCACTCTGTTGACTGCTTATGCAGTTGCGTACTTGCGCCGCATATTTCGTATTTATAACTTGTCTTCATGAAGTATTGTCTGAAAGTAGTCTTCATCCTGACCTATTGCTATAACAGTGCTAATAATTGCAGACACGGGATTGATACATGTCGATGGCATAACAAAAATTCTTGCGCAGTCTGTAGAGAAGAATATTTTAAGTTTAGGCGTAAAACAGAGACCTTAGGAGGTCACTTGAACCTCATCCATTGAGAACGCGTGTCATACCTGAGCACCTTCACGATGAAGTGCTATACAAATCCACGTTTGCCTTTACTTTTACCTTCGTGTATGCGAGTAAAGGAGCGCTTGTGGTGTTTGACCGTGCAGGAGTTCAGAATCAGGTACAGGCGTGGGCGGCGGAATTGTCGACGATGCGACGGCGCTGGGCGTGGGCGGTCTTCCGGCGGACAGTAGTAACATCTGCGAGCCGCTCAGTTCGTCGGCGGTCTGCAGAAAACTGAACGACAGTGATACGTTATGCCAGCCGTCGCGCTGGGCCGGCGAGGCGATACAAGAAGCGATCAACGCCACGAGAGCGGCTATGAAGTCTCTCGAGAATGCTCTCAGGTTGGTCAGCCAATCCCAAATGAAATATGATATGATTTCTTTAACACACTCGTTCGTGATGAATCCCTAAACCTAAGACTACGAAATGTGGCCACCAGAAACTAAAAACATCGTTCTGGTGTTGATGTATTGGCGTCTAGCATGCGATTATTTCGTTTTGTCACAATTCACGCGTTTGAGAGACGGACAGACGGACACACACAGACAGCAAGACCATGCGTTGCATTACATGCAGTCTCGCGATAAAAACGATCATAGAGTATACGAAACGCAAAGAAACTGTTGGCAAACTGGTAAAAGGACTATATCAATTGATCGATACTGTTTGAAAGCTATACGGTCATTTCCAGCCGCCCGCCAATTTAGCGTACCTGTCATACGTTTATGTGACCCATTTGGCAGACAACCAGGGGGTCCGGACTCCCGACAGCCCGGTAGATGCGCCTATTGTTCAGTTTGCTAGAATACGCTATACCGATACAAAAGAGAACACGATCAGACAGAAAATAGACAGATTTTTTTGTGTATTTAGAGCCAAGAAAACGCATCTCATGGCTGCAAATGTTGTTATTCTCCCGCTGGGGAGAGCTAAGAGCGATCCCCAAATCCCTTAGCTGGATTCGAAGGGCCACTTCGAGGCCGGGAAAGAGAGACGAAAAGGAAAGGCAGGGGGGAGGAAAGGAATGAAAGGGACGGAAGGGACGGGATAAAACACCCTTTAAATAAACTCCTGGCTACAGCTTTGGATGCCTGTACTCTTGGCAGAGTAAAGAGATGTGATGATGAAGATGGTGATGATGATGATGATGATGATGGGTATAATAGGTTCCGGGTGCGCTCGGCGCCGTACGAGGCGGCTCGTGCTAACGCCAACTCGACATCGTCAGCCGGCGACGGTCTCTCAGACTTCGACCGTCGAACTTCGTTCTTCCCCGTCGTCGTTGTCATTCTGCGCGCCCTCATTCCCTGTGCCGTGATCGTCCTGTTATTTCACGCCGCCTACCTCTACGCCAGGTAACGCATCGTAGCATTCTAGTTGTGATTTACACGAAACTTAGCTGCTTCCTTTGCTCCCCGCTTGGCGACAGTGCTGTCGCGTTTTGTGAAATTACGCGTTCAGAATTAACGACGTAATTATGTGATAGTTCATGAATTTTATGCGAGTCTGAAACTTCATAGTTTATCATGACGATCTATTCTCCAGTTCTTCAGTAAGGTATCAAGCAGCAGGTAAGACCTGCTAGCACTGGGCGAATGGCTGTGGTGATCTGTGGTGATCAACATATAAAGAGAGCATCTGTGAATGAAGTGACTGTTGACTTATAGTGAAGTGACGGAAGAAGGCGATTCCAATCACAGATGGCACGTGGAGAGAAAGACCTACCGGTTCTGGTAGGAGTTTGAATTTTGCAATGTACCCTTAACTGCTAGAGACGGCTGCGGAGCCAGGAAGGGGCGGTACCGGCAGATCAAAATCTGACCCGCCAGCGCCATAAACTTGTTGGACCGTGTACGAATGTATATATGTATAGATGGCAGTACTTAGGCCACATATAGACGTGGCTCCGCGATGGCCCAGCGGTCAGCAAATCCTGGAGTCGCCAGCGCTAACTGTATGTTTCTTGTGTTCAACTGCAGACTGTACATCTGCGGCTGCGACTCGTTCGACAACGTCTACGTCGGCTCGTCGTTCGCGCAGTTGGATCACCGACGCGCCGAGGTGACCGGGGACCGTCTTCTGCCGCTCAAGAAGCACGAACAGCGGCACCTCATCACGGCGACCAGCTGGCGACTGTCGCGACCCGAATACCACCTGTACAAGTCCGGCCTTTGTGTACTAACGCTCTGTGTGGCCACTGCCGTGGTGGTCTGTTCGTTCGACTATGCCCTGTACTGGATCCTCTCCGCCGTGGCCGACCCGGCGGCGACCGGGACTATTAGAGGGCGGCAGAGGCGGGAGGCGACGGACGGGCGGCCGTCCGCGCGCGTCCAGGCCCCGCCGTCGTCCGTTGACGCCCGTCGAGTCGTGGCCGGTGACGGCGTCGTCGTCAACCTTCTGGACGTGTTCGTGCGCAGCTTCGAGCCGGACTGGATGCAACCGGCAGGCATGGACGAAGAGCTGAGGTCGCTAGGCTGTCTGCCGGCGGCCACCACCCCTTCGCTGATCACCATCATTATCCTGGCCGTCATCTATGTCCTGTTCTTCCTCAGCGTGGTCCTCAAGGCCTACATCCATCGGGCGCGGGTCAGCATCGCCGGCTACTTCTACGCCGAGCGCGACGCCGAGCGAACGGTTCACCTGTACGCCGTGCTTCTGCGCCGCCGCCGCCGACTGCCCTGCCTCCTGCGCCAGCTCGCCCTGTCCGGGCGACGTCGGAGGCTGGCCCGAGAAGGCGGCTGCGGGTCGACGGGACGGCGCAGCTGGCTGGTGACGGTCGTTCTTCGTCGCTGCGTGCGTCCACGGTGCGTCGTTTGCGGGTGTGGCAACGATGACAAATTCCGCGAGTGTCCGTGTGGAGGTCTCTACTGCGCCGACTGCTTCGTCGACGTCGGTCGCTGCTGTCCGCTCTGTCGCCACGACGACGCTCCGGCCTGTCACCTTGACGACGGTTACTATGACGACGACGACGAGTACGATGACGACGGAAGTGTGGACGATGCTCTGGAAGCGTACAGCGCGTCCAGTCGCGTCGACATCTGAAATGTTCACCCAGTCCAACTATCCACACCGTGTCCCGAAAAAATAATCTTTAATTTGCAACAAAACATAAACTTCTAACTCCCAGAAGTAGTGCAGCAACACGTATCAGATGTAGTTTGAAACACTGTTAGTTTTGTTTGAAATTTTATACTCTTTCCAGCGGTGAAAGAATTTTGACAGTCGGTTGAGATTTGATGAAATTACATCCGTGAGTTTGTGGTCCAGTTTTTTTGTGACACGGTGTATGAACGTTTTCTCGTATTTCGTTCGTATAGGCCGATTATTTGTACGAATGCTTATGTCGACAACGTTCAGCCACGTCCTTTCACGAAAATATTAACACGGGACGGATATCAATCGCCTGTTTCTTATACTGTTAATGCTGAATCGTGCACCAGATTGCGTCCGTTTGTAGTCGACGCATATGTGACACGTTTTAGATGTTCTTATTCCTGTCAAAAGTATTCGAATAGACTCTACTACTGTTTTAGTAGACAGTACTTCAGAAAAGCCAATAGAAAGCATAGAATATTTGTCAGGGGCGGATCAAAAATTTTGGTAGTTGCTACGGGCGTTCCTACACCTTCCTGTTTGTAGATTCGCAAAATCGCAAAGGTCTGCCGCACAGAGAAGATTTCTAAAAAACAGCAGTCTTTTAAAATGCAATTAAAAGTCGAAAGTTAACCTCATCCGCCGGTGGTTCACTGCAGTGGCTAATGACGGACCCGCCCACCGATAGTATTGTTGGCTTCATAACGACTTCATGTGAATCTTTATCATGATTACCACTCACAGACTTGAGACGAGGATGAGCAAAATGAATGTTGATGTTGAATAATGGTGGCGTCTCCAGTACATGTAGGTAGATGAGCAAAGATGGAGTGGGTGTTCTTGGGGAGGAGGCATCGATCGGCTGAACGCTTTCTCGCATTCTAGTCACCGCAGATAGTCCTTACTGGCACTTGAAATTACTTTGTTTTTGCTCTCAAGTTTCATCCATCTCTGCCTCATGTATCGGGGCAGTATTTACTAAGCCTCAGTCAGAACATCTTCTTGTTAAGCAATTATTTGTCGTGTGTTAATTAATGGGGACTCCCATTTTTTTTGGGGGGGGGACAACATTTATCCAGTTTATCACTCCCATTGGGAAACTTTCTGTGACGATTAATGGGGCTCGCTGCCTCTCTTGCTCCCCTTGAGGATGTCAGTACTATCGTGTTTTGTGAAATTACGTGATCAGAATAACGATGGAATTTTTTTTACATGTATCTTGTTTTTGCATTACTTCCGCGTGCGATCCTCCCTTTGTAGATCTATCCATCTCCCTTGTCATAAGTGTGTTAGCGGTCTGTGGTATCAGAGTGGTATCCGAATGAGTGACCGAATCCATGAAATGAGAAATAAAAATGAAGAAAATGCGATGACGAGCGACGGACAATGATGTATTGTGTGCGTTTTATAGCTGGCAAACGTAGGCTGGTCTACAAGCTTGATTATAAATAAACATCCATTGCTGGAAGTATTTCAATAGAGCCATCCTTTAAATTTTCCGCATTGGATATGTGACATCACTCATCACCGTCATATTGTGTGCCGAATTAGCAATAAAATGTCGTCATTTCACCAAGTAATACGTTACTACCTGTATCTGATATTCATGAATATCAAACAGCAAATAAACCGCCGCGAATTGATTCAAATTAAACATTTAATAACATTCGTAGATATCTTTACACGTGATCAAGATTTTTCTCACGCAAAGTGCGGTTATTGTCTGTTTGTTGTGACGCCTGCAACTGTATTTATTGTTATTACGATTGTTTATTATTACATTTTATTATTACATTTTTTCGTTTATTCATGTGTAAATGTATACGGAATGGCAGCAGCGGCTGCAGTTGTAGATGTGCTTGTCGCGAATGCAGTCCGTGTAGCTTGCGTTGTTTCGCCGAATTCGGTAGCTTTCGGGTCCTATTACGTAATTTAAGTGGTTGATTAGCCATCAACAGATTTTCTCCCGAGAAATGTCATAAAGTACACAAACTGACGGACGCGCTGTGCTTTTCGCGGTAGCGGAGCTTATTGTTATGAAACTGTACGAAACTAGAAAGTATATTCAGACCTTCGCCAAGGATATAGTGCTGACACCTAGCAACGGATTCGCTAGAAATATCCCACAGATACAATGAACCAGATCTTGTTGCAAGAAAAATTAATGTAAACACATCGTGTGTTATGAAACATTACTTTTTAAAACTTTTGTTAAAATTCCTACGTTACTGAGTAATCCTGATAACGGAAGGGACAAAACTACCCAACTAACAAACCAAGGCGAAAACAAAGTTCTTTGGCGGGGGGAGGGGGCGGGTTACACAAGTGTAAGTTTTAGGTTTTGGTTTTCCGTGCTTATTACGTGTGACAGGTGAGGCATTTAGGCTACTGTGCGGGTGAGGAGGCTGAGTTCTGCTGTATGCTATCTATGTGGCCAGGCGCTATTTCCGGTCTGCGCGATCTCTCTCCGTTCACTGATTTTGGCGTCCAATTCTCCTTGCCCGAGGAGGGGGTATCCAGGCTCCCCTCTCCTTGGGCCTCAATCTCAGGGGCCTCCTCTGACTGCTCGCTATGCGCCTCTAGGTCGGCCTCCACTAACGGGGTTTGGTCAGTCGACGCTCCCGGGCCCGGGGTACTCACCTCCCCCGGGCCCTGAGGCCTATAAACAGTGTTCATTGAACGCCCCTCCCGGGACCTAAGTCCGTATGAGTGATGGGGCAGCCGAAGTAATTAACGGCTTCCTCTGCAATTCATAAATTTGCCATATCGTGGGATTTCCCACTACAACTTAGTACAACTATACTACAGCGTACTATATTTTCGCTATAGCCGTAAACTGTGTTCCTTATACCAGCATAGCAATACTGACACAAGCAATACTTTACTATACGCCTATGCAAGTAGGTTCAGCAGAACATAATAACGTGCTGCTGATGATCATTTGTGTGTATTATTGCAGTATAAGAGTTCACATTTTGCGATCATTTTTCGTGTTTATCTTTCAAGTGCATGCAAAACAGTAAGTGTTCGATCGAGTTTTAGCGCTTTAGACTATAGCAGCAGATGACGAGAAATTTAGCAAGCTTATATAGGCCTACGAATTCTAACAACACTGCGTATATTATTCACTCACAGATGGGCGTGTAAATATGTCAATTTTCGTATTAATGTTAACAGCAGGAAAAAAGCTCCTCTGCAGTTCGATTCTCTTGTTACTGTTTGGCAGATTGCAGCACTGGACATACTTTGTTCAGTTCGTTTACTTTAGGCTAGCCTATAGGCTTTCTAAAAAGATGGAGTACGATTGTGAGTACAGAATGAAGTCAAAGAGAGTAGCCTACACGAAACACAATCACATGCCACGTTAGCTCTTAGCTCCGCCTACGCAGACAGCGCCGCCCGCTTACCACACCTATCGATAAGACGCACCCAGCTTCTACCGCACCTAACGATACACCACCTTCTAGAAGTTGTCGATAAGTTATTATTGCACGTGTCTGTTGTTAACAAGTAACGACTTAATTAGTTATTGCAACGTGTAGTATATAATATTTTGTTATCTGTTACAAAAATATATGCAAAGAGTCGACGATATGTGTCAATTGTTGTGTACAGTGAATTAAGTAAACGCTGTTTTGTCTTCATTGTGTTGACTTCTTACATTTAATATTAAAACACAGTGTAGCTGGCGTTTAATAAAGTAAAGCTTATGTCAGTTCTTGCACAGTAGACTGTTATGTGCTCCTTGTACAGTTATAAGACGTTTTTGCTTCTAGTAGAAGTTGGACAAGTAGAAATTGTTGAAATATTTCAAAATTTGGGTGACAGTCTGCACTGGCGCCAATTCAAAGTCCCCGTGGACAAACAGACAGACAAAGTATCGACCGAAATTATACCCCACGCCGCCGCCGCTTAATTCGCGAGTGGTTAACAATACAGAGTCTGCACTCAGTGCATTGTCAGTTGTCACTGTCATTCTGACGTCGACTGCTGCTAAACATGCAACATCGCCACAGCTTTCGACGTACGGCGACCGAGCTTTCCCGGTTACCGCCTCGCGAGTCTGGAACAGTCTGCCACATCACGTCACGTCTGCACAGTCACTGCCTGTTTTCTGCAGTCGTCTGAAGACTCATCTCTTCAGCCGCAGTTTTCGTTGACTACATTGTT
>Ga0049105_1001057_pt1 | contig 11373 bp, 6 predicted proteins | sample WorMetvaBAHAMAS1_FD_61260 | JGI IMG/M metagenome (GOLD analysis project Ga0049105, IMG submission 61260) | Worm MetaG Olavius vacuus BAHAMAS.1 | ecosystem: Host-associated > Annelida > Digestive system > Unclassified | place: Germany: Marburg | collected 2013-04-09 | reverse complement strand
GTGGTGGTGGTGATGGTAGTGGTGGTGGTAGTGGTGGTGGTGGTGGTAGTGGTGGTGGTGGTCACTGCCAGCGCAAGGCTGACAGAGGCCGCCGACCCTCGAACGGCGTTAATGTTTCCCCAATTTTCTTGCGACCTTTTTAGTCGTCCGTCTCCAAGCATCTTCCACTATGTGGTACTCTTTACCTAGCTCTTTTTTGGTGTAACCCTTGTAATCCTTCCTTCACATTTACTTATAAGGCCTTTCACTGCCATATCGGGCCCTTTCACGCAACCATGAGGCTCTCTTATGTGTTCCTTTTACCATGTGATCGGGCGCTTTTACCTCCGTGAGCTTCTCCCACCCCGGTCGGGGGTTAAGAGGTGGTTGGCGCCAGCTCTGGTGGTGTTCGTATGGCGTGTACATGGCAGGGGTCGTGAGCTGTGGGAGCGGACAGACGGTGTTCGTATGGCGGCGTTCGACAGCTCGTTCACTGCCGGCGTGTTTCCACTGGAGACCGGAGACACGCTGTCCTTACAGTCGGACAACCACGGCGCCACGTGTAGCATCATCTCGCACCACGACCAGACATTCCTCGGAGCTATACGACTGCAGATGAACAGTCTTCCACCTACAGACCACCAGTGATCTCAGCTGCTTGACCACCGATGCACCATTGTCTAACCATCTTATACGCATAGACTGTCCGCATTAGACAGCGATTAGGCATGATGGTTAAATTGTTATCTAATTGTTTATTGGTAAAAAAACTTAGTTTAAAAGACTGTTGTGAACAGTCATGATTATAAAGCAGCAGAGGTCATTTTGCTACGTCACAAGGTACTGTGCCTTTTCTCTTACAAGCGAACTTATAGTGGCGGTCGGGGACGGCGGCGCGCAGACCTCATTTTGGAGGCGGCGACGAGGACATTTCGTGTGGCACGGCGGGTCAGCAAAAGGCTCCGTTTTGCGTGTAAAATTGTGTTTTGTCACCAGGCAATTTCACCTTATATTATTCTGCAATACACTAACGACGTGAATGTTGTGGTTATAAATATTGCTTTTAAAGTATCATTTTTGCTGTTTTCGATCTGCATGTCGCCGTTAATATGCGTATATAAACTGCAATGTGTTTACTGTATAGCGGTGATATGATACTATGATACATGTACGACGTACATGTACGCCGTACAGGTGTACGCCGTACATGTATCATAGTGTAAACACCGTTTAAGTTTGCATGTCTAGTAGGCGTTATATGCGAGTAAACACAACGTCGAGACCGTCTACATCGCCACCACTCGGTAACACTGCTACTTCGCGGTAAATGCCAGCGTCACGGAAGAACTGGCGTAGCTCATTCAGCTTCTTCAGCGTGGCCGACTTGTCGACCCCCCGGTGCTTACCGACCATGACTCGATACTCGACGGTTATAACGTCAATATACAGGCTGGTAAAGTTCACAGTGCGGAGGATTTCCACTTCCGGTCCTTCAACGTCGAGCGATAAGTAGTCGACGTGAGAGACGCCGAGTGCTGACGTGATGGCATTCAGTGGGAAACAGTTGACGTCGACATCGCGGTTTTTCGTGTTGTTGACGAAACTGAGGCGAGATTGGTGTGCTGTGTCGACAATACCGCTGAGGACGCCGTCTCGTCGTAAGCGAACGACCGCCGGTCGTCGTTCCATGCTGAGGCACGCCCTCAACACGTACGAACGACGGTTTATCTCGAGCAGCGCGCGATGATAGTCCGGGTTGGCCTCGATCAGAAGTCCGGTCCAGTTACGGTGCAGTTCGAAGAACAGCGAGTTGGAGAATATCTCGCCGTCAGCCGCGCCGCACTCGATGAAGAACCCATTTCGACGTCCAGACAAAAGCTTGTCGACGAACACCGACTGGCCATCCTGTGACGCATCCGTTATACGAGGTCTTGCGAGCCGGCGTGGTCGGGTGAGAGACGGCTGCGAGATATGACTACGGATATATTCAAGAACCTGTCGATCATCTGGAGAAAACTGGTCGCCAATACCATATAGAATATAGCGCATCTCATCCGATGTGCTGTAAAGAGAAGACTCTTTGATCGTTCCGCCACTCACGTCATTCGTCATCGTCGACTGCCTGTCGCGGAGGACACTGCACCCTTTATCATAGAACAGCTTGGCCGACATGAACAGTATTAAGGCACCGCATAGGAACAGCGCCGGTAGAACGACGCGGATGCTTTGGTTGCAGTGATTCCATGACCGCGAAAATAGCATGGCAGCTGTCTGTCAACAACAATCACCGATGTGCTTGTAATGGTCAACGATATTTAAAAGTTTTTTCGACAAGATTGCCCTCTAATCTAAAGCCGACCACCCGCGAATGCGTGCATTTAGTTATGCGTGGCCACTTTCGGTCACGTGACGAAGATGGCGGTCACACTATTCGATTCACAATAGCCATAAACCCCATGCTGCACGCAAACTTCTTGGCTCTATGTTTTATAGAACCGGAGTTATTGCCGACTGAAGTTCTACATTGTGGGAATAGGGATTTTCGACCATTTATTGCTCCTGTGACCTTGACCTTCACCCGATGACCTTCACATACGAACTTGACCCGTATCGCCTCGAGATATACCGAATGTGCAAAAGTAAACTTCCTAAGTCAAGGCCTTTGAAAGTTATCGTATTATTACAGACATACATTACAGACAGACAGACGCCACGTAACTTACATACCACGCCGCTTCACGGGTGGTCAAAATATACGCCCGATGTTTGAGTAGAACTGTTGTCTGACGAAATTCAACTTCTGGGGACAGCTTTGGTACATGGCTTTAAAGTGAAAGTCGATGTTCAGACCACGTGTGTAGGCCTAGAGGCAGAGTGAAGAACACCTAATAATTGGATAGGCTACTGCATGGGCGTTATTGTCGGCATTGTAGAGATACGACCACTTTTATAATTTTATTTAAGCCTGAAAGAATAATCGTATACCCCGGGTATATTATTACTAATTAATTTAAGGGGAAAACTGCATTTATTAAGTAATACCTGTCAGATTTCGGCTACATGATTACGGTAGGCCTCTTGTAAACAACACCACAATCTGTATCCTATGACGTGCATACTGTGTCATTTACACCTGTAGCGAATTTATGTGGCATTAGTTAATTTTATCACCAGCTTTTCCTCCCCGTCTTATTTTACTGTCTGGTTGTTTAGTTGTCGACAAGAAGTTAACCAAATAAACAAGATTAAATTAAATTACACCGTGTCTGTGTCCTAGGAGCACAAACACTGCGCGATGCCATTAAGGTCAAAGGTCAAAGTCAAATCAACTTTAATTTGACTCAGTACCATGTGAGGTATATTACTATTTGCTACGTGAAATTGCGTCAAAATTTGACAGGTACTTTTCAAGTTAATCCATGTTAAAAGTCAAGGTCAAATGTTAGCGAGATGTAATCACTTAGGGGACCATCACAACACATTATATATTCTTATCAAGTAATATCAATTTCTATAGTCAGTAGCTTCGTATAGTCAGTAGCTTCGGAAATAATAAGATACTAAACAGCTTTTAAGAGCTGCGTTAAGTTAGTAAGCTCGAGCAAGAAGGTATTTAGCTATTTGCTGCAGCAAAAGTCCAAAAATGGACATGTTGCTGCAGCAAATAGCTGAATCGTACCTTCCTGCTCAGTAACTTTTTAACGCAGCCAAGGTCAAATTCAAACGATCTCTGATAAATTTTATGCTTGGTTAGCTGGGCCGCGGCGCCCTGTGACTGAACGTTAAGGGCGACGATTATAAATCTTTTCATTTACTTACTTACTTACTTACTTACTTACTTAAATGTTACCAGAATCTGATCACTTCTGAGGTTTACCATAATACATATTTCTACCTAAGTTGCATAAGTTTTCATAGGTAAAACAGTGTCTGATTCGCCAGCGTGGCTGACTCGAAGGTGATTAATATCATCGTAAAGTACTCACAGAAATCTTCACAGCGTTTTCGTGTAACTCCAACACCAGTATGCTCGAATGATAAGTAGCTTCAGCAGCTGCATGTATGTGGTCGTTGATTAGGACACGCGCCAATTAGAACACCCCTTCCGTGGCCGGTACCTGTGTCCGTGTCAATATTAATCGACGACGCGTGCGCCCAAGCATAGTTCTACGCGACCGACGCCAATAGTGGAACGCATTAGATGACGAGGCGCTACAGGAAGTGTGATTGATCAATTGATTAATTGATGGTATTATATCGAACTGCAGTGCATGATGAGTTCTACATCCCCTAGCAACTTCAGGTGAAAACTATTGATCGTATGATCGGGTATTCATAAAAATTTTACGAAAATGTATCTTTGGGTAAGAAAGTATCCATTAAATATTGGAAGTCATCGGTACTCGCGTTGACAGAGGTATGCTCTCTCCGAGTGCTGTTATTGCCTATAAATTGCGACGCGCATGTCAATCAGTTAATCAACATGCCTTTATGTCACGTGACAAGAAGCTCCGCTACCGCGGAGAGCACAGCGCGTCCGATTTTAGTACCAATCGAAAGCTCATATGCGACTTCCTATTAGTGATTAGTACTAACTTTCATCTTATCTTGCACTGTTTCCAAGTTATGGCTAATTATTGGTCAAATTTTCGCTAGCAACAGGGGAGTGGCTCACTTTAACGCCCTCGCGCTGGGGGTAATCACCTGCGAATGTCGCCATAGATGGTATATCGCTACAACTAGATTCTCTGGTATACATTGTTGTTGCAGAACGTTAAGGTGTATCTTCAACTCAACCACATTTACGTCATGGGCCCCGATAGGTGGCTGTTTACATAACGAGATAAATGTTCCGCACCGGGAATTGAACCCGGCCACGATCATCCATCCAAGTACTAACCGAACCCGACGTAGGTTAACTTCGTTGATTGAGACCAACGTGCTACCGCTACGCCAGACCACCACTTTTGGCCAAATGGCCAAATACATACTTGAAGGGATTTTAACGAAACTTGGCAAAATTATTCATCATGGAGTGGGCACTGATGAAATGCTCTTCGAGGTCAAACCGTCAAAGGTCAGAGGTCAAGATCATAGCGAGGCCAAAATGTAGTTTTCAGGATGAGGGATAGCCATCGACTTACAGCCGTCCGTTCGTTGTCCAAGCGGAGGAATGATACCAATCGACGGTGTGGCGTCGAGACTGACTTGTTTAGGATCTATTTTGAGGTATTTTCTGTTGGCTGTTTGAGTTTGTCAGCACCAATGTGATCAGTTGACTTCAAACACTCAGTCTCCAAAATAGCCCATTATCTGTCGAGTGGTACATTGTACTCATCTATTTACTCATAAAATTTTATCATTCAAACTTATGTAGCCTACAGTTTTAAAAAATCCATTCCTCAATCATACCCCCTGTGATTAATTGCGATTTGTCTTCAGCAGCAAGGCTGCTTCGTGTAAACCATTTAAACGTCATTTCTATGAGACTAATGTTCATGCTTGCCTAGTAAAGTTCACTGTCCACCGCAGCGGATTGGATTTGCTAAAATCCGTGACCGTCCTGCCACTTAATTTACTGCTGATGATTCTATCTGTTGCCGTTTCGTCGGTAACGGACTGGTGAGCGTACAAAACAGCGCTCCACTACAGCTAGTGTGAAGTGCGTCATTAATATTCTTTCAACAACGTAAAGCCATATCGACGTAATTTTCAGCTGTCATAGTAACTACTGCAGCAGCAGGGGGCGAGGAGACTCCACGGCTTCCACTAGACATTATCAGAACATCCCGTGTACATGCTACTGTACTACTACTTTCGTTCGTAAGCCGGGAGGCGCAGAGGTGCCTGTGGAATTTTAGGAAAACGGTGGAAGACGTGACCGGGCTACCATACCCGAGCCCACTCACCGCCTGCTGCTACTGCTACTCAAGCTGTAGTCGTTAAATAACATTCACATCAGCAACAGTAATAACAAGAAATCGTTACAAGTAGGCTTGCCGAACGAAGTATGTTGTTTCCAGTATTAGTACCAGTCGAGATATTTTGAACTGATAGAACCTTGCATGTAACATAAGTTTCTTAAGCCTGGTGGCGTTTGTATACGGGAGGGGCAGAATTTTGTAGGTTGGCCTCCACTTTTCATACAGTAAATTGCAGGGGCGCAGCTGATGCAAGACCGGTTGGTGGTGATACTCCAACGGCATAAATGAAACTGTCAGATTATAGGTTTGTTCTGTGTTTTGGTATAGTTGAAGTCAAAATAACAAAAAAACTTAGCTACCGCAGAGATAACGCGGGTCGACCGTCATTACGCCGTTCAAGGTCATTCAAGGCTACTGATTTTGATATCAGTCGAAACGAAAGCCCATATGCGACTTTCTATTAGTGAATAATAGGCTACTAACTTACATCTTATCTCGTACCGTTTTACAGATATTGCTCAGTATTGATCAAATTATCGCTTCTGACAGGGGGGGGGTGCCTTTCTGTAACGAATTCATTCGCAGAAACCTCTGTGAATAGGCTATCGCCACACCTCATATATTGCTAAAAACTAGATTCTTCGGACTACGTTTTTGTCGCAGACAGTATATCTTCAATTGTTTAGACGTGGCTCACGAGTGTGACAGACAGACAGACAGACGGAGAGAACCTGTGTCAGCAATAGCGTGGTCTAACGACCCGCACTAAAACGTTCCTTATATATTCTTAGAGTTTTGACCCTACATTTATTGTGGCCTCAAGGTGTCTCCTCCATTCCCTGAGTTTTTCGTCTGAAAATGGAATATTTTGATTTATAATGCGTGTAACTGCAGAATCTAAAATTCACAAAATGAGCAGAGTTGCTTGGTATTCTAGCCCTCGGAGGGGGTGCTCCTGCATCACCTTTGGCTACACCTATATGACCCTAACCCTAATCCGAGTTACGATGGGTCGTGAGTCACGAGTTATGTAACAGACTTTGCCTACGTTGATAGTAGTGAATCGCAATGCCATAATGCGTTGGAGGTCGACTAATAAATGCAGAAATCCTCGGCCGGCCCGTGAATGTCGCAATGCGGTTGTCCGCGCACGCCGTCATCAATAACGTCGCGTGTAGCTTATCTGTCAGCAGCAGTTCATTGGTTCATTGTGTCGGCTCGTCGACATCACGCCGTTCACGGTTGTCGTTCTTCCTCCATACCCCGCCGTGTTCCTTCGTCTCGCAACGTTTCCAGCCCGCTGCTGACGACGGCGACGACGACGACGGCGAATGCGACGGCGGTCCTCGTGGCTGCGACGGTCCTCGTGGTGGCTACGCGCGGGCATCATCGGCCCGTGGTACCCCGGCGGATGAGGATAGATGACCGGCAGACAACGGTAGAGCGCCGGCTGACCACGGACTGCACACTGCTTCACCGGAAACGTCAGACCCGGCTGCTCGGGAAAACAGTAACTGCACGGCACGCACTCGCGGGTCAAACTGTTGGAGAAATAACCTGAATTCGCCAGAATATTTAAGAAAACATTATTTCAACGAAACAGTTGCGTCGTACTAAAACAACATCTGATTTGTATTTAAAATACCTCGCAAACCACTCGAAACCAGTGATAAGACAAAACGATGGCAAAAGACATGTATGTTATACCCTGCAGTCATTTTGCCGTATAATACAGTAATTCCTTCAGTATAGTCAGACAAAAAGTCACCAGTCAGCTGAAGCGTCTTTGTATAGCTACGAACAAAATACAGCGCTGCCATCGTTTAGTGGAGTACTCACTACTAGGCACAAATTGATTCTGGTACATTGATAGCTTGCCAAGATTTGATAATGTCTGAACGTGTTGCAGTATATTGTTAGTGTGTGTATGTGTCATTGATGATACCGATAATCTGAAAAATCAAATTATACGTTGGTCTGCGTTTCGGCGGCTATAAGCCCGACGAAATCTGGATTCGCTGTCATAATTACAGCAGGAAATAGAGTGAGTGGGTAGAGTTTAATGTCCCACTGAACTAATAATACCAGTCATTCCTGTCAATCAATGCACTGGTACTGACAACCAAAACACAACAACAATACATAAAAAACGAAACATAAGCATAAACTTAAAAGCAAAGTACAGGTCTTAGTTTAGCTGTATAAGAAGTTAAGAACTGCTCCTGCTTATATGACAGCATATTATTGTGTATAGTTCTATGTTGTTTGCGCTCGCGTCTCCTCCCTGGAAACAAGCGCGATCGAATTGAAACTTTAAATAACATCATGTGCAGAATCTCTTAACTTGCGGTCTTTTTTCAGTGATCTGACCTAAGGTCACAAAATAACAGGCTTTCGAAAATCGAAACGAAATTACGCTAAGAGCGCCACCTGGCGAATGAAGATATAAATAATTGTGTCGCCTATCTGCGCTTGTTAACAGTCTATAACGCAGGCAGAGAGTCTCTTCTTCAAAAGCTTTAGAGTCTAGCTGTGGTATACAGTACAGCGTAGAAAAGTTCTAAGTAGCCTATAGCAGAGCAGATCCAGTAGATACCTTTGCGACATCTGTAACAGATGGCATCATGCATGACGGTACAGTTGCGTTCGATGACAGCGTTCTGGCTGCACCGAGTACATTGAAGACATGGTTGATCGTAGCTGGTGAGGTGTGCATATGACGTGCCGGGCGCACACGGCTGACAGACGGTGTCTGCACGGCGTCTACACGGCCTCACGGCGCCGACCCCGGGCGCACAGGCCGTACACGGCCGGCACACCCTGCCACTCCGCTGCCGTCGACCGTCGCCGTCACGGCAAGCCTCCTCTCGCTCAGTTCTGTGTTGTCGATGAAGGAAGAAACCAGGTGGACAGAGACCTTTTACCGGTGGTTTGAATCCTTCTGGCATTGACGAACATACCGACGATGGTTGGTCCTGTATACACAGCACCGATTGACTGAACGCTTTACATCAATTCCACCCCATTCATTCATTCATTCGTTCGCCCATCTATGCCATATATTGTTCGGCGTACTCGCTGCAAATATACTGAATAATAATTATGTTTCTGCCGGTTTTTACCGCGCTGCACCGTATGCAACTCGGTATTGGCGATCGTAAAGCCGTCCGTCCGTCTGTCTGTCTGTCCCTCTGTCCGTCAAACGCGTGAATTATGACAAAACGGAAAAAGCTCTCCCCAAATTCTTATATCTTATGAAAGATCGATGCATCTAGTTCTCCAATATAAAATGGTTTATAAGGGACGTCCCCTTCTACCTGAAAGTTTGGACCAAACTGACCCACTATCATAAAAACGGTGACTTTTAATCGATATTCGCTCGTAGCGCTTCAGCCGCAACACCTAGCAAACTTGATTAATTCACTCAGACATTTCCCCACCCCTTCCCTAAATTTTAGAGGGGGGGGGGGTCAAAAAGTGCGCAATTTTGGCTGGGTTTTCGACATTGGTCGCCGTTGATGCATTGTGATTCAAAACGAACGAACTGGTCGGAAATGTAATAATTTCACCTTAAGCGACGAGGACTGAACTTCGTTTTAACTAAAACATTTTGCCCACGCCTCCCTAATTTTATTTACAGGGGGGAGTCAAATATTTCAAAATTTGGCCTAATGTTGGCTCTAGCTGTAGTTTCAAAACGAAGCAATCATTTAATATCCGAAACCCATGTTTTGTTTGGCGCATCATTGATAAGCCTATCTATTCTCCGAATTAGATTTAGGTGGCTCCCCAACTCTGAGAATTAGTCGGTACAAGACTCCTGCCAGAATAATTAGCAGTGAAACGAATTGAATCGCCCAACCAGCGCACCGGCCATGCACAAAAAGTATATCCGGGGTTGTGTCTAGAAATGGCCATGGGAATGGGATTCCCAATTCCCACGGGAATTCCATGGGAATGGGAATAAAACTTTAGTTTGGGAACGGGAATGGGAAGGAATGGGAAATACCGTAGATGGGAATGCGAATGACCCATTTTTCCATGGGAAAATTCCCACGATTTTTTGTTGTAAACTCGCAGTAGGCCTATCCAGTCTCTACTCCAGTTATAATACCACAGTATAACGAAAACTTTGTTACACAGTACTGTGATAGTACTCTGGTCGGTTCACACCGACCTTTAGATTCGGCATATTGTTTCTGCCGTGCGATTGCATGTGATGCATGTGATGCATGTGATGCAACGCACGGTCTAGCCATGAAAATGCTGTCCGTCCGTCCCTCGGTCCGTCTGTCAAACGCGTGCTTTGTGACAAAATGAAAGAAACTTGTGCCCACAATCTTAAACCACACGAAACATCGATCATCTTAGTTTTCTGACAAGAAGAATGGTTGGTGGAGGGGCGACCCCCTGTACCTCAAATATTGCAGCAAACTGGCCCTGATGGAGCAAACAGGCCGATTTTCAATCGATAGTCGCTGGTAGCGCCTCAGCCGTAACACCAAGCGAAAATAGTTCAACTAACACTAATAGGACAACCACTATGAGCTTTTCAGTGAGCCTAAAATGAACATCGTCCGTTGACCCTAAGCCTCCCGAAGGGGCTCAAAACGCAAAACGGCCGTTTTCCATGTGAAATTGTACTTCACTGAAGAAAGTCTGCTACAAAGTTTATGTGGGTGCATACTGTAAGGGACATGTTGTAAGGCATTCATTGGCCTATCTATCCGTGCGAAAATGATTGATGGGGACGTCTCCTTCTACGTAAAAATTTGGCGGATACTGAAACCCTTGCAAAACGCCGATTTTCAATCTATTTTTGCTCGTAGCGCCTCAGCCGTAACACCTATCGAAAAAAGTTAGATTAACACAAATAGGAACTTCACTACGAGCTTTCGAGTGAGCCTAAGATGAACAGTGTACGTTGCTCCTAAGCCCATTAAAGGGGGCTCAAAAACGCAACATGTCCAAAATTTGAACAATAATCTGCGATAACTTCGAAGCGACACCGGTACGTGATAAGATGTCAGTTAGTATTAATCACTAATAGGAAATCACATACGGGCTTTCCATTGGTTCCGAAATCAGTGACCTTAAATGACTGTGAACGGCGTAATAGTCCTTATTTTGCGTTTTTTCACCGAATTCGATAGTTTTGCAGGCCGATTACGTCACAGTGGTTGAGGATAGACCTATAATGTCTGCAAAATATCGTCTCCCAGTTACATTTGGCCAAAACTGACCCACACAGCAGTCGCACCATCTCTTTGCTACAGCTATAATGTTCTTGTAAATGCACCTGTGGACTGCAGTTTCCGTTTCCTTTTTATGTTTCCCTTATAATAATAACTTTTACACATGGTCGGGAATGGGATGGAAATGGGAATAGCCCTGCAGGAATCCTATGAGTATTGGAATAAGACCCAAACTTGGGAATGGGAAGAGGAAGGAATGTGAATCAACTGTATGG
>Ga0049105_1001055_pt1 | contig 11377 bp, 8 predicted proteins | sample WorMetvaBAHAMAS1_FD_61260 | JGI IMG/M metagenome (GOLD analysis project Ga0049105, IMG submission 61260) | Worm MetaG Olavius vacuus BAHAMAS.1 | ecosystem: Host-associated > Annelida > Digestive system > Unclassified | place: Germany: Marburg | collected 2013-04-09 | reverse complement strand
ATAACTACACACGTGTGATATAACCGTCTCCACAGTGCCCGGTGCTGAACTCGTAAAATTCACTCAGATATTTCGCTCATCCCTCCGCTAATTTTTACAGGGGGGATAAAAAGTGAGAAATTTGACATCGATTTTCGACCCCCAGTTGTATTTGAGGCGTTCTGGTTTCTAAACGGAGCAAGAGATCGGAAATCAACACATGCACCGGAAGCGTCGATGATTTGCCTATGTAATGAGTTAGATTTCGATACCATATTCTCTGTCACATGTTTCATATCATTACCAATGCATTTAAGTAGTCTACAGATACTAGGCAGACACCGGTGTTTATTATGACTCATTCTACACTTTGTGTCTCAAAAAGTTCGCTGTTTTTGCTCGGTCAGTTGTTGACCGATTTTAACAATATTTGGTAATATTGTAGCTGAGAAAATTTGCAACCAAATGATGCATTCCTTTCTTATAACATCCAGTTTGTGTATGAATATTACAGAATAGTAAACTTGACAGCATCATTATTCGGAAATATGAAAAAAATGTCAAACTTGCCATGCGTTGGTTTGTTCCAAATTTTGTCGGATAAGTTGCTGCCAAATATTAGTTGAATTGGTTTACAGTTGGAAAAGTTATCGCAAAAATGAAAGGGGGAACTTTTTATTGAGACAAAGTGTACAGTCGTCTAGCACCACAGATTTTTTCTTTGCACAAACTCGTAATCAAAATGTGATCGTCTGTCGCTAATCTACCCGTATTATATGGCGAACGGCAGTTTGAATGTTTTTATGAATTAAATGTACAAGTCATGGAATTATTAAACACAACAAACTCCGACACACATGTGACGGCAAGTGTATTAACAGTATTGATAAGAAAAATCACAAATCGGTAAATCGACCATCCTACTCGTATTCTTACTTTATTGGGTCACTCTGTAGGGCATCGAGTGATAAAACACCTAGTTGTTCCTAGGATGTATTTATTATTTGTATCTCTACGTATATATGTGTATATTTATATATTTGTATGCGTGAGTCTACAGGGTAACTGGAATTTGCAGGACTGGAAAATGACGGACCATCCAAAAACAGGGGGTGGAATTAGCAGGACTGGAAAATGACGGACAAAGTCGCAGGGGTGGAATTTGCAGGACTGGAAAATGACAGACTGGAAAATGACGGACTAGAACAAGAGCAAACGTATGTATTGCATATATACGTTGAAAACCTTTAATGTGTACGACATGTAATTGTTTTAAGCACAAATATAAAGACATATTATGCCGTATTTAGAGTTATACTTATTAAAAATATGATAATCAAAAGAAATCATACAAGGACCACATTACGTCATGTGTCCCAGTGTTGTAGTTTACGTTACAGTTTTAATTTCAGTCACAAATGTTTAGAGCTAGTTGGTCCGAGTTTACGATTCAGTTCACTATTGCAATCTTATGCTTCATTCATCAACTTTGCCTTGAGCTTAGGACGTCGGATCTGTGCGTGAAATAATTACGTGTCGTACCCATTAGCCTAGTTTGCGTTCACTTCATCGTATGCAGTACACAGCCTACGTTTGCTCTTGTTGTACTACGTCATTCCACCTCTGCGACTTCGTCCGTCATTTTCCAGTCCGCCATTTTCCAGTCCGTCATTTTCCAGTCTGTCATTTTTTAGTCCTGCAAATTTCACCCCTACGACTTTGTCCGTCATTTTCCAGTCCTGCATATTCCAGTCCTGCAAATTCAGCTATCCCGTTTTGTCTTGTTTTTTGTTTTTTTGCGCATTTGCAACGATATATCGCTAATTGTGTGTCTTGAATTATTCGTTGTTGTTGTTGTTTTTGTTTTTGTTCTTGTTCTTGTTCTTGTTCTTGTTCTTCTTGTTCTTCTTCTTCTTCTTCACGCGCTAATAACTAAATGTATGTACTGATTATAAGCGCACAAAAATATTTAGGAAATAAATCTTGTTGTTGTAGTCGCATATGTGCTTTCGATTGGTACCGAAATCTGTTACCTTGAATGACCTTGAACGGCGTAATGGCCATTATTTTGTGTTATTTCTCCGAATTCAGTAGCTTTCGTGGCCAATTACGTAAAAGTGGTTGATAAGCCAGCAACAGATTTTCTCCCAAGAAATGTCATAAAGTACACCAACTAAGCACGACTTACGTCCTGTGCTCTTCGCGGTAGCGGAGCTTCTTGTTAAAAAATTCTCTAATGCGCTCCATGTATCATCCGCTGGAACAGAAATATCTTCAACGAGCGCTTGAAGTTACTAATGGACTAATGCTTCAAAATAGCGCAAATTCCGTGGGAAAGGAAGGACATGGCTCTCACTTATGATGATAAAATATCGCACTTCTATGAGAAAGGAAATCGTCAGATGTCATCTGAAGTGCGCAGAATGCATGAAACGTGTCGTCGATGGTAGTTCCGCCCGGGCCTCAATGGAGGATCTACAAACAACGCTTTCTGTGCCTCGTAACTGGTGAGAAGGGGGCTTCTGCCAAACCCCACTCAGCCCTTCGGGTTGCTTGTTTCAGCTTGGGCCCTCGCTAGACTCTCACCATGTAACATCAGCTTACGCCCTTGACAACTGCGAACCCGCAATGCATAGGTACTTGTTTATTATTATTATATCTTACAGCAATACATAATACTAGAAAAGGTGGCAATTTGCGAGGCATTGCAACTTGAAGGCCCCCGACCTCGCGTTAGTCGTTCACCGCATTAATTACGATACCCGTAATGCACCCGCACTTCCTCAACCGTCCAACTTGTTAGTTTTATCACCGTAATGTTTTATGTAGACTTATCTTATTTCACTGACTCATTTGCGTTTCATTGCGTTTTTATCACTGTATATACTGATTGATGTATTGATCTATTCAGCTACACAGCTCCAAGAGTGTTTAATAAACTTACTTACTTACTTACTTACTTACTTACTTACTTGGATTCGGCGATCAAGATTTCCTCTCAGTACGGATATATTGGGGGACAGATGAGCATTCGTGAGTACTTCTGGCCATATTTATTGCACATGCGCAAAAACTGCAACTTCTGGGCTTCCGGTCAAAATTCTGACATTATATTCAGTGACTCCGATTTTCTAAAGCTAACAATAATTGGGCGATAAGGCAACATTTTCAGTCGTTTTTACACTGTACATAGAATTCGAAAATCTGTCATATTTCTATTTCCGGTCTATTATGATCTAATGAACTTCAGCCGAGTTGTGAACTTGTGAAAGTTGTGATCGGTTCGTAGCGAAGAGTATGGCGACTGTCAGCCTGATTCTAGATTTCTGCATGGGATATTAGCAAAATATTGTATTTACTTACTTACTTACTTACTTATTCTCGGCCGAAAAAAAATGATTACTTTTCAACAGCGAGAAACTACGCGTGGCTTTCATTTCTCGGCTCATTTCGGCTGCTGTAATTAAGACGGTGGCGAAACGATCCGGCTTTGCTAAAAACAGCAACAACGCCCGCAGGATGTACGTCGGTACAGTGATGCGTAGTGTATTACGAACTGTGACATCCGCGTCTTGACGTGATTTGATTAGTCTGTAAAGCAGGACACGCTGGTTTGCAATAGATTCAGCGAGATAGAGCATTAATTTAATTTGTCTGAGCGCGGATTTCATTATATTGTAAGAGTTCGTAGCAGAGGTAGCATATACACCGTGTCTCAATAAAAAGTTCACTCTTTTTATTTTTGTGATAACTTTCCCCGCTGTAAGCCAATTCAAATAATATGTGGCAGAAACATAGCTGGGAAAATTTGGAACAAACTGACACATGATAATTTTGATATTTATTCGTTATGCGTCGCTAGTTCACATCGTAAAATGACACCCATTTTTCTCTCAATTCCGTAACGTAAAAATTCCAGTGTCGCATTTCAGACAGTTTGCAACGATGATACTGTCATAGAAGTTGTTTTCATCAGCCTGTGAATCACTATAAGTGACATTAATTTCACGTGATAAATGAGAGGCCCCGCTGTTTTGGTTAATTTACTTACTTACTTATTCGGACACCGAACGCGCGTTGCTTGGTAGCAGACGACGGTTTGGTGTAAAGATGGGTTGCAGCGACGAAGATCAAATTTTGATGAAAAATTTGTACATTTTTAAAGGTTGTGAAGCAAAAGAACATTCATGGAATTTTCGAATGAAGGTTGTGGACTGCCGGGACTAAACACACTTTTGAAAAAGCTGCTAGAAACTCGCACGACGGCTATAGATGAAGCGGCAACATTCAAAGCATACATAATTTTTTCTTGTTTTGTTTTCTATTCTGTAATATTCGCACACAAACTGCGTGTTATAAAAAAGGAATATATTATTTGGTTGCAAATTTACTCAGCTGCAATATTACCAAATAGTATTAAAATCGGTCGACATTTGACCGAGTAATCACAAAAATAACAAGAAGCTCATCGGCAGATGAGATAGGGAACGTGAACATTTTAACGACGACATCGTGCACGTACTGCAAAATACAACAGACTCGCGCATAAATTCCGCCACAGGTCGACGCTCTTCGTCACAATCGGAAGCCAAGAAGTAACGGTAAAGCGAAACTTAAACGATAAATTAAAAGTAAGTAACGCTGAAATCCTTGCATTTAGTTACGCACGCAAATTTCACCGCTCTATGTGCCATAGAAGCCGATGCGCGCGGAATAGGTTATGTGTTGGAACGCAGGTTTACCAAATTCGGTGAAATAACGCAAAGTAAGGGCCATTACGCTGTTCAAGGTCATTCAAGGTCACCGATTTTGGTGAATCGAAAGCTCATATACGACTTTCTATTAGTGATTAATACTAATTTACCTCCTATCTTGCACCGTTTCCGAGATGTAGCCTTCGATAGGTTCAAAATCGCTATATTTGGCTACCCATCTTGCATTTAACCCCCTCAACGGAGAGGTTTCCCTGGGATGATCTCCGTAAAATGTTACGTAGATGTCAATGGATAGGTAAGGTACCAAATGGCATAGAAATATTGCCGAAAATTTCAACCCGCTGAGTAGGGCGCACGAACGTTACAGACGACAGACAGACGGAAGGACGGGCAACGATATAGCGAACGTGAACGGGTGAACTTTTTGAGACACAGTGTATAATGACGTCAACAGTAACTATATTTCTTCGAAAGATCGGTGTTTTTACGCTATAATTAATTTATGATAATCTGCTCGCTGCATTCGCAGATGATTCGATTAATGATCAACGAAGATTATAACCTTCGAAGTACGAAGGTTGCCAAGCTTCAAAGGTTTGAAATCAAATCAAATCAAATTTATTAGCAGCAAACCAAATACAAAATAACACAGGCAAAAACAATACAACTGGTTAACTACGAGGCAAGGAAGGTCCTAAAAAGACACTTATACGTTCCCTATATAAGAAAACAAATAGAAAAAAAGAAAACAAAAAAGGAAGAAACAGATACAGGCAGCGCAAGTACTCTATTGGTAAGTAATAAATTTGTTTAAGTCAATCCTATCAAGGTGACGTCTGAAAGTCTGAACTCTGCCACACTTCACAAGGCGTTCAGGGAGAGAGTTCCATTGTGAACAAAATGGGGAACAAAAGAGTACAGACGAGCATTGATGCGACAATGGGATTTAACAATTCGGAGAGGGTGACCACGGCTACGAACAAGATCAGAATCAATTTTAAACAGAGTTAAAACATTACTATACAACATTACCAAATCCAGTTTTAATCTGCTCAGTTATTAAGAGTCGGCACCCGTTCGTGATAATATTATCATTAGCATATCACTAAACATAATATATCGTTCTTGTCAATAGAGTTTATTTACTTAAAACCTGCAGACTTGACACCGACAAGACAAAATCAGTCGTGATGCCAAGGCACTCGGGTCGTTTTCGTAAAATCAGTCATTTTGCCAGTTAAGCTTAATAAGTTTTGTTACGTGTCCGTAATCACAGCTTTCATAATTTGGCGAACGACGTTTCGACGTAGGTTGGAAGATTTACTCACGAAGGTTCAAAACTTCAAAGGTTGGAAAGCAACCTTTGTTACATCACACTAATTCGACGTCGTCGTTAACCAAATCTTGGATATTGCGCATCCCGTGAACAACACCTCCACCCATGTTGCAAATATCTGGAAAGTAAAAACTCCAGCTTTTACAGAGCTATGTTAGTTTAGAGACCAAGATCCTGTGGATATCATTGGCGTAGCCACTGTGGGGGCGGCACAGAAGGCACGTGCTCCCCAATCCCCATCCGGACGGGTCATGCTAACTGTCGAGATCCGAGGAACAATTTTGGGTGGTGAGGGTGGTGGGGGGTAGTCGGGCTAAACGTCTATCTATTGCTGTGTGTAGTAAGCTGTAATGCTTTCTTCAGTCACTGTACGCGTTGAATTCTGTACAAATAACGCAAATTGGCTGATTATCCCGATGCTGAAACATGCGTACCTTCAGTTTACGACGCACTGCAGTAGTCGTCCTCCCCAGACAGAGTGTACTGACCGCAGGAAATAATTAGATCCAAGGGGAATACGCATTATACGATTACGCTAGGCCTATAGGTGTCATTAACCGATAAAAACTAGACACGCCACTACATGTGTACCACCTTCGAACAGATTATGTCTGATGCTATTTTGTGTGTTCACGTGTGTCCGTCTCTGGCGGCCAGCTTGTTGGGTTTTTGTCTGTTCTGGCAGCCTGCCATATTTCATATTTCTTTAGTTACATCGTTGTTTTACTATTCTGATTGGCAAATGAAGTGATGATAATAGTGCTGGTCTGTACAGGGTGGGCCAAAAACGGACCATTTTTAAGTGTATGACTTCTGTATATGAACACGTAGCTAGAAGGCGTTCAATATATCAAAACGTTCAGCTCTTTACCAGGAGTAAGACTGATATTCTGAATGTGGCCATATTTAAATATTCTTTGCATAAGTTCAGAGAAACGACACTACACTGAAAATACCAATTAATTTAAGCCATAAAAAGTCCGATTATTTTTGACAGTTTGTAACTCGTGTATATGATGACGCAGAAAGGTATTCCATATACCAAACGGTTCAATACTTCTTCTGAAGTCAGACCAAGCCAGCAGACTCGGGCTGTCGATCCGCTTGCAGGCTGCTATCATTCAAACCCACCATGGCATCGCCTATACCAATATCTAAACACTACAAACGCCCCGGCCCTTAGCCAGGCACGAAACCATGGATACTGTTCAATGCATCGCGCACTGTGCCTGTTTACTCCCCGGCATTTGCCTACCCGGAGGGATGGCCAGGCTAAGTTAGCCCAGCCTAAGTAGTTAATTAAATACCAAGATGGTGCGACGGCGACTCGAACCGGCGATGAGCCGTCACGGCGTTAATTTGGCCCAACGTAGAGCAACTACGTTGAACGAAGACCGACACGATTAACTTCACGTGAAATACATTTCCATGGCATCGCCCATATCAATGTCTAATGCTCGTAGCTGGAAGATGTTTCTAACCAGCAAAAATAAGTTCAGAGAGGCGGTGTACCTGATGGTGAAGCTCAACGCGTGGATCCGCTCGGCGACATCGCACCGCCTCAGCGTGCCGTTGTTCCACGCGGGTCGAACGTCTTTTCGAACGGAATCAACAGCCCGTCTGAAAGTGCACAAAGTTTACATGCAGGTAGTCGATTTACGGGTATGTTAGCGTATGAAGAGTTATTGGCGAGCGACCGGCAAATTGTTCGAATCCGTCGACGAATACCGATCCCAGTAAAAATCGATACAATCGATACTGATTAACGTAACGTCCAGACAGTCGTACGCTGTTAATCAGCTGATGAATCGAATTATCAATAGTTCCGTAACCGAGTTTCGGCGTGCAGTGGTTCATGATACATACAGTCTCATGTGATGTAGGCCGTATAGCAGCAGCTTCGACATATAATCAATGCAGATTTTTGCTTCAGACTGGGCCCACAACAACACGCATCATGTAGATTGCTCGCTGCACGCAGGAGGGGGTCACATACAACAACACAGTTACGCATAAGTTTATGTCTATGCGCCTGTCTGTCGGCTGTAACAAAACAAGAGACTAAGCCGTTGCAGAGAAATCGCGCATCGCTCCGAAAAATACACAGGAAAGCACAGTTGGTCAATACAAATTAAACTTAACCCCGTCTTGGGTCGCTATAACGCGTAATACGTACATAAGCGTTTAATATTAGGCTATATTCTATGAAGGTATGTATGATACAATTATGCTAGAAAGGGTTAAGGGGTTAAGTCTATAACTTTCCAAAATGAGCTACAGTCACGTTAGAAGCACGAGCTTTTTTATCTGAAGTCCCTTTTCAGCCATACGAGTACGGAAGCCGAGAACCGCCACTATTATTCACTTATCGTCCGGGCGAGTTATCGACGTCGTACTCGTCCGGACAAGTTAACGAGGTCGATAAGTTGTCCAGACAACTTTTCGACGTCGATAACTCGTCCGGACGATAAGTGTACAATAGGGGCAGTTCTCGGCTTCAGTATACGGGCCAATAGGGCGGCGCCGATCTCTGATTTATGTAGCCTTTATTAGCAGGGCATTTTAAAGGAATTTTTAGAATTGCACAACCGCTTTTTTCCCCTCCCGTCCCCTCACTTTCACTTTCTTCTCTCCTGTTATTCCCTTCACATAAATCCAGCTATGGGGAGGTCTGGGGAACGTGTCAGCTCGTTCATTCTGGCACACTTAAAACTCTGAAAATGCGTTTAGTGACAACATCTTCGATTCTTTTATGACTACGGGTATAATGTAAGCTTCCACGACAGGGACTGGGGCGGAACTCTGAAAACGCGTCTAGTGAGTAGTGACGTCTTTGGTTCTTTTACGTGATCGTGTTATTGTTGCCACATTTCAACCGCACAAATATGCGTTTACAGCTGCACAAATTCTTTCAAAACTGCACTTGTTGTGTAGAACTATACACTAAAGAATAGCCTTGGCCCTTAGCCAGGCACGAGATCAAGAATACTCGCGGTGTGCCTGTTTACTCCCCAGCATTTGCCTCCCTGGAGGGATGGCCAGGCTGAGTTAGCCTAAGTAGTTAATTAAATACCAAGATGGTGCGACGTGCGAACGCGACTCCAACCCGCAATGATCCGTCACAGTGTTGGCAAGGTAAGGTAAGGTAAACGTGGATTTGTATAGCGCTTTGTCGTGAATACACCTCTAATAAGGTGCTCAGGTATGGCGAGCGTTCTCAAGGGATCTAGGGTTAACACAGTTTTAACTTGGCCCAACGTAGAGCAACTACGTTGATCGAAGACCAACACGATTAACTTCACGTGAAATAAATTTCCGATTTGATTTTCTATCTCATCTGCATGTGGAACTCTAGAGAAGTTGTGCACCATTAACTGTCCATGTGTCACCTCCATGCAGAACAATAACACATAATGTGCAAATCCAATTTTGTACACAGACTGAAGTTCTGTTGCTTCCACACAACATCGAATAAAGGGCTTGCGGAATGTGAAAACTCCTCAGTGGGGTCTTGGGTGAACCTCCAGCCATAATCGCGCCATATTATGCCAGCTTGTGGGTTGTCATTATTGCGGCTGGCTAACAAAAGTCCCGGTATACAACATTAGCAAAGACCACCTCTCTTCCCTTATATAACGCATATAGCAATTTATCAACCAACCCCCACCCTACCCTAGAGGCGTTATATAATTTATGGACGACCCCAAACACACCTTCCTTTTTCTCTCCCCTGTCCTTTGATGCATTTTGAGCTTGCATAATAGTGACGGGGCAGGATCGCGTTGAAGGGTCTCAAACCTCAGCGATGGTTGGATACGGGGATTAGTTAGTGGTGCTGGCTGACCTTGGTTGGCCTTGAATGCAGCCTGTAAAATGACGCTGTTTGTCTGTTGTTGTTTATATTGCAAGATCGAAGCGCGTTTCACGACACCCCCTTATCATATGCCTCGTGACATCACAGCGTGATATGGCATTAACCGAACATCGAATAACAATGACAGCTGCAGTGTCATCGTACCCTGCTGCAGCCGGCACAACGCGTTCGCGGGAGCAGCATTGAATTAAGTTAATACCGTAACTGGATTGTTCATTACCGTCTAGCGCGTTAACACTGCTTTGCAAAAAGCGGTATATTCTGATTCGATGAGTATGACGAAGCAGATGCTCGTAGAACAGTAATCACGTTCGTTTCGTTCCGTATTCTTTTCAAAAAAATGTTGCGTTCATACTATTTAACTAAACCGCCAGTCTGTTTTTATCGCAGTCCGTAAGAAACAGTAGACCTTAGACCTTAGTTAATTCATCCTGTGTCTTAAGACGCATTAGACCATAAAACTAACAACAAAAGTTTCGACATAAATTTTACTGGCGAAAGTTATGGTTTAACCGCGTCAATTTTGCGTTATTACAATAAAAAGTTGATATAAAAAGGTCTAATAAGCCTCTTCGCGCAGTTTATTGCTCGCAGTTCATTTCACATATTTATTGTACACTTTTTGGAGGAGGAAGAGGATAAGGGTCTGAAAAAAGAGTACTCTATGTCCTCTTTTGAAAATGTTGATAAAATGTGAATGGGTATAAAAATTACGTCTACCTAATACCTATGCTATTGACTCCATTTGTATGTCTTGATGAGTGATGTTTTTATGCTTTATGTCATATTTGTACTTCGTGTACGATTTTTATAGTAAATAAAGCCATATTTTACGTGCTGTTTAGCAGCATTTTGGAATTTGTGGAAATGTTTGGTGATTTTTCCTACATTTGTACTGACTATCGCGTGGTCTACATTTTAAAAACCGACAATGCAGTCATTTAAACCGGAAGCTGTTCTAGCCGGGTTGATGTACATTCAGAAATCGCGCCATATTAGGCGTATGCCAACTTGTGGGTTTTGCGGCTGGCTAACAAAAGTCCCGGTGTTATACAACATAAATGTAAAAAACGAAGTTTATAAAACGGTTATAGGTGACGTAGTTGCACATCTAAAACCGCAAAAATTCACCGTTTCGTCAGATTTGTAATGTAGGCTACTGCATCATCACTACAGTGCCAGTAGCACTGAGCATGTGAATACTCGCCATTTCAGTCACAGCAGTGGATCTACGGGGAACGCAAAACTACTTTTGCGCTCGTTGCACCGCCGTCCCTCCCCAGGAACACACCGGTGCGATGGCATTGCATTATACGTCACGGTCATTGGTCACATAACAATAAATAACATTGCAGACGGCCGTAAGCGCGTAAAACGTGCGTGGCTGCGTGCTACTACAGATCTGTATAAATATTCATCCAGATGCCGTACCTCCTATTCACGCCGAATCATATCATGTAGCCACGGATAAGC
>Ga0049105_1001054_pt1 | contig 11382 bp, 6 predicted proteins | sample WorMetvaBAHAMAS1_FD_61260 | JGI IMG/M metagenome (GOLD analysis project Ga0049105, IMG submission 61260) | Worm MetaG Olavius vacuus BAHAMAS.1 | ecosystem: Host-associated > Annelida > Digestive system > Unclassified | place: Germany: Marburg | collected 2013-04-09 | reverse complement strand
AGGGTAGTGATGGCACGATATATATCGTATCGTATCGAATATCGCGATATTGAGGTCGTATCGTGGCATATCTTTATCGCGATAATTACCCCTCAAACGAAGTCGATATTCCGCACAACTAGGCGATCCGTCCTTGGTTTATTCTTGCTATAATTAAGCTCACGTAGATTGCATAATTCACAGAGCCATGGCACGGCTAATGCTTCAAGCGTGACAAGAAGTTGCGAGACTAACTGCCGGCTGCCGTTGCTGCCGGCCGCCGCCGCTGATGCGTGCCTGGGCAGGTGTGCAACTGTGCCTACATGAGAGCAGGGAGAGAAGCAGTCAAGACGGTCAGCAGCACCGAGGTGGGTTTGTTCACGGTCCGTGGTTTGTTTGAATCTCTCCCAGGGTCATTACTAGCGACCACACACAGCGCTGTACCGACATCTGACACCTGTGGTGGGCAAATCCTAAATCGAATGCGAGGTGTAGGTTTATGGCAGAACTTCTAATAACATGATCGAGCAGAAGATAGAACATAATAGACATAGTGTACGCTATCAAAAAATAAAAACGTGCAAACACCGTGCCGTTAAAACGTCGCGTTGACGATGCCGCCTTGAGGTAACAAAAGACGGCAGTTTTGGTTCGGTTCACCGTAACAACACTGACATTAACTCACACCGGCACTGTCTGGCGGGGCTGCTCGACTCATCGGCCCATGTCCAACTTCAAAGGAGCGAGTGGGTGCAGTAAAAATGGGAGCAGCGACAATATAGCTGTAGTTTGTAACTGACAACATGCGGTTCTTACATACGGTGAAGCACTTTTGGATCGTATCGTATCTTATCGCGACATTTTGTGTGATATCGTATCGTGTCGTGTCCCTTATGGCTGTATCGTGCCATCACTACTCAAGGGCCTCTATATCCAAGGAATAACACTAAAATAGTCCACTATACAACATTGGAATAGCTACATTATTACACTACAGTTCCCTGAGACCTAGGAGGTCGATTTCTGGGTGTGGTGCGAAAGGTGGGGAGCCCATAAACCGAGAAGACCGCCATTTTCCGCCATCGGCATTTTGCCCGGTCGGCATTCACGCCGCCTCCCGTACGGACAGCTTTTAGCGAGACCGCACGTGGGAAGTTGCATACACAAAAATGGCGCACAGAGTGGAGCACAGGTGAATTATGCACATAAAATAGCATCATAGCATGTACATAACGTCAAAAAATCCATACTCGGGCCACTAACGACAGTTCAAAAATCATCAAAACGACTACTTCGTACACTTTCACTCGGCTCGGTTACCAATTCTTATTTTGCCACTTGACGAGTACACAAGAAAATTTGTTGCCAAATATACCAGAAAAATGCTACAACATCCCCAACAACAAGCCGAGCTGTTGCAATCTTGCAGAGAAATAGCGTTTGAAGTGTCGTCACGGCACAAAAGCCAGAAAAATGTTAATTCGTAGTAATAATATTAATAGTAACAAACAATAACAATGATACGACGACTGTGTGCTGTCCCCGAAGGAGCACAAGAGTAATAGCCTGAAAAGTCTTCGCTAGACAAGAAACTCATCGGGAGATGAGATATAGCGAACGTGAACTTTCTTTACGACGTAAACGTACCACAAAATACAATAGACTCGTGCATGCATACATTCCTCCACAGATCGACGCGGTTATGTGTTGAAAGTTGGAACAAATTCAATGAAATAACGCAATGTAACGGCCATTACGCCGTTCAAGGTCATTCAAGGTCACCGATTTTGGTACCAATCGAAAGCTCATACCGGTACGACTTCCTATCAGTGATTAATACTAACTCACCTCCTATCTTGCACCGTTTCCAAGTTATGGCTGATTATTCGTCAAATTTTCGCTAGCGAGAGGGGAGTGCCTCAACGCTCTCTCTATCCCCTGCCAATATGACCATAAGTCATATCATTAAAAACTACATTCTTCGGCCAACAGGGTGGGCCAAAAACAGTGATACCTCTCGTACAATGTAATATAATCTAATTAGTTTGTAATTCACCAAGTAGCAAAAAATTGTCGTAATTATAACGTAATACAGCTAAATAGATGAGTAAGTAAATCAGCAAAGTAATTAAGCTATTATGGATACAGTTAAAAAATTAAACTAATTATATTACATTGTACGAGAGGTATCACTTTTTTGGCCCACCCTGTAGATTTCTGCCGCAGTCAACCACTTTCACGTAATCTGTCCAGAAAGCTATCGAATTCGTGAAATTACGCAGCCGTTAGGGCTATTACGCCGTTCAAGGTCATTCGAGGTTACCGATTTTGCTACCAATCGAAAGCTCATATGCGACTTCCTATTAGTGATTAATAGCAACTTACCTCCTATCTTGCACCGTTTTCGAGATATAGCCTTGGAAAGGTCCAAAATCGCTATCTTTGGCTACCCTCCCCCCCTTCGGTTTAACCCTGCCCCCGACGGAGGGTTCCCCTGGGACCATCTCCGTAAAATTTTTAACGAAAGGTCACATATGGCCAATGTACCAAATGGCGTAGAAACATTGCCAAAAATTTCAATCGCCTGGGTAGGGTGCACGAACAGACAGACAGACGGACGGGCGACAGCATATAGCGCACATGAACGTCAGTTCACGTTCGCTAACAACGTATCTGTGACTTTCATATTTAAACCCATGGCCTTCAAAACTTCAGCTCGTGGCGCGACTGTAGGAAACAGGTATGTGTGTTGTTTTGCTTACAGCTCAGCTGCTGTAATTCCAGGAGTTCGTACAGAAATCTGAGTGTCGTTTTCCAGGACAAAATTACTTCTTTTTCCAGACTTTTCAAGACATTTTGTGAACAAGACATTACAAAATTGGCTTTTAAACGCTAAAATTTGCTATACAATGAATTCATCTATTCTAACTACCGAATTGGCCTCAAATTTTTGAACTTTAAACTTTAGATGCTTTGTGTCATAAACTGGAAGAAAATTAACAGCAACAAATTCATGGTAATCAACAGTGTAACATGCATCTGCCTTTTGCAGGCCAGCATAACAGTTTTCAAGGATTTTTCCGACTTTTCATATATGATCATTTTCAAGGGTTTTCAAGGCCTTGAAAATTTCTACATTAAATTCAAGGACTTTCCAGACTTTTCCAGGAGCTGTACGAACCCTGAAGTTGAATAATGAAAAGATGCAGGCAGATCAGTTTTCAGGAAAAATTTAGTGACAGCGTGCGTCCGAGAGCATGAACCATATATATTGCCAAAGACTAGAATCTTCGTGCTACATTTATGTCGTAGATACCTTGGGTATGGTTTTAGTAGCCGATTTCAAAAGCCACCAATTGGGTTTAACGTCGTAAAATGATTGACGACCATTGCGCAATTTAAGGTTATTCAATGTCACCCGACTTTGTGTTAGTGCATACTAAACTTTTCTTCTTCTTCCTACTCGACAACAGCACATCGCGCTCGCTAGAGGTTGTTGATGATAGCGTCCTACATAAATTTCCACTTTATTATCGTTATATAACATACATCCCTTTCGCACCACTTCGAAGATATCGTGGATTATTGATCAGTTTTGCTGTTCATGGGGCGTGCCTGTCTTCAGCGCACTGGACGAAATTTTAAATTCAGGACTGTGAAAACTGGGCTCAAGAAACGGACTCATGGCCATCAACTCGGATTCTAATATCTAGTGTATACCACTTTTCTTATGTCCTGCAACTACCAGGTATCTCTCTTCCTTAACAATGCTTTAAATTACAGCAAAAAAACTTATCAATGCACAAAGATGTGGGTTACAGAACAATTTAGCCAAGCAATGGAATCGGCCGTCTTTTGTCAGCAACAGCTGACATAGTATCTAAGTCTTCAGTCATAACATTTACAAGTGTGGAAATCAAACACAATACTAGAAGAATCAATTCAATTTTTATTTATTACCAGCAACTCAAGTTCATTGAAAATTTTAACATGCAACGGGAGATGTCAGCACCATATCCTACACATTTCTGAAAAGAAAAAATTATGCATATATTGCATGCATCTGGATTTTTCCAATAATTTACAGCCTAGAGCACAAACATGTACATGTGAAAAAACGGCAGACATATGGTTATCACTATTGCACATTAAATTTACGTCAGTGACACAGTGTATTATTAATTACGTAAACTCTTCAATTAAAAAGTAATTCAACACACTTACTCTAACTGAAGGGACTCGTGTGTTCTTATTTGCAGTCATGCTCTGCATTCATATTTTTAATAATGTAATATGGAATCTGAAGCATTTGGTTACTTAAACTTTAACAAACAGCATTCATCTTATGTTCTTGTTCTATATGAATTCTAAAAAAATCGTTGATAGGCTACTCATGGTTATTTTTACATAGCCATTCATTAAAAACGAACATGCTTACAGCATGGAATACATTATTTTCAGCAGGCTGTTACGGTAAAATAATAGTCTGTTTCAGATTTAAAATCAACCATTAGTGATATTGGTCCAGACATTGCCTAACATACCAGCCAGCATGACATGTAAATCAGCTGCAAATGGTGACAGTGAATAAAGTGCCCTTTCTAATAAACAAAATGCAATCAAATGCAAAAGCGCCAAACACAAAACCACATGCATTAATATTCCAGGACTAGTAATAAATATTTGAAGTATTCGACAAGTGTGAACTAACAATTATGCTATATAATCAAGTATATGCCATGAGGCCTCTGCTTGTGTAAATGATAAGGAATCACGGAAAAACGTGTTAATTAACACTGCCACAAATGCAAAAAGTGCCAAACATGTGGCAGCATGATGTGCTATTATTACTTAATCAATATATACCAGTAATGCAGTGAATTTTACTACTGCAGTAAGACATGAATAGTGCAGCACTGTAGTTGCTGGCATTATGCCGTTATAACTGATTCTTACTGAACTGCAACAGAACAACAGCTCAAGATGATGTAGCAGTCACCAGTGACGGCCAACATTGAGTAGCAAGCCACATACAGACAACAGGCAGTAGTGATGTGTGGGCATCGGATTTTACTTGCAGCAAAATCGTCATGTACTGCATAACAACAGTGTGTCACAACACTACTTCTGATGTAGACTTTTGTCCACCTTACTGACAATACTAGTACACATATGATGAATGAACTGTAAATATAACAATTCTCTCAAAACCATCAGATATTACTTAAGATTTCCAGTGTAAAAGAGAGAAGTGACTTGCTACTTCAAGAGGACCACTGGACTGGAATGCTTCATATGTTGCGCCGTGAGATTACAATCACAATTATGCCACGAAGTCCTGACCGAGTTTTGCATATGGAAAAAAATGTGAACCTTTGATGGTGAAACTGAAACTAACAACAAATAACAAATTTTGTTGCAATGATGCAATCTAAATTATAGTCAGTATGTTGTAAAAGACATGCTTGCAAAACTCAGCCGACTTCACGCATTCATATCCATCGAATGCAACCAAAAACATCCCACTGCAAAAAGTGGAATGTTTTTAGCAACATCCAATACAGAATGATTCCACTGACTAGATTTTTGACGTAGCAATACTACCATAACAAATTCGGTCAGTGGAATACTGTACAAGCATGGCAACGGCACTTGCACATCCATGCTTGCACACGTTTATGACATATTTCATGTATGTGAATGCTGCACATGAAATGTGTTCAGTAATGTCAAGTGTGTTGCATTTTGCCTCAGCAACCTCAGAAGGAGACAGCAAAATGTAACAACAATTGACACAAATCTGCATTTTGCTACTGAAAATGCACACTATGCATGCTCCACAACTGAGCATGCCAAAACTCGGTTAAGAGTTTTGCTATTTTTAATTACTTACTCACTTAGAAACCTGCTAACATACTGTTGCACAAATAATAGGTGCTTCTTCCAGATAAGAGATGCTTGGCTCTATCCACTGTAATCTGCATTGGCATATATGTATTGCCATATACAAATGTACCAGTAATTATTATCAGAGCTCAAGATATGACCAGGTACTGTCAGGTCAATCAGGTACTTCATGCCAACGAAAAAGCAGCAACAGATGCTGCTGTGTGACTTTGTATCTGTTAACAGTGGATACTGCATGAGCAATTGAGCATTATTTCTCGCTCAATCACTGAATGGTGTGTACACTTGTATCATTTGATGCAACAGTATGGCAGCCTCAAAGAATCCTCTTCTTTCCACTCCACCTTTCACGTTCCAACATTTTCAACAACATTGCAATTTCCGCTCAAAACACGATGTTCGCCGAAACACATCGCAATGAAAAACAGCGTCAAATATTTTGTCTACTCTGTTACACAAGACCCATCTCAGCAAGTTGTTGAACATTTCATGAACACCACAATTTCACAAACCCACCCCTTTGTCTTTCCAGACAAGTATTCTCACCAGACTACGCACCACCCTCATCCTCTAACACAAGTACAAACCCGACAAAGATACTGTAAAACCCATAAAAGTCGATGAACTCTGTCACAACATGCCTGCATGACATTGTAATACATGGCACACTGTTGGCCACATCTGTAACGTTATGCACCAAATACACGCAAGTGTGAATGATATGAATGGGCTTTACAGTATACAGAAAAACAACACACTGCACTGACGAAATGCATCGAACCACATTATCTGCAACAGGGCAACCATTTTCCATTTGCAGTGAAATTTCCACCTCCCTGGCTTATCCACACTATCCGCACCATTTAACATCAGTTGCAAAATACGTAGTCATACCATACTAGCGGACAAGTATGACTTCTCAACACCTTGGGTCTGCCAGGTTGGTGGTGGTCACCCTGCCTAAGATCAGCCAGTGACGAATACAACACAAGACGGACGCAAGTTTCTATCCTGATCTGAGGACATAACAGTCACCATGATCTACAGTTGTGTGAACTGTATCACCTGACTGTATGACATCACACAGGAGCAAATGGCATATCATGAACCACATGCCAAATGACTACATCTCATTCACACTCAGACCACCCAAACACACAAACAAACCACACACACAGACCAACCTGCTGACAAACAAACAAACACATGCACACACACATACCATCAATGATGCTCACCTTCTCACAAACAGGTAAACACAGCGAAAACACATGAGCACCAGAGCAACCGGCATATGTCGGCCGCACAGTCTTCAACATAAATCAACATATTAACCTAGTAGGACATAGCAGGCACCCCACAAGTCTGCATCGACACAACGTATCACTGAAGCTGCAAGATTTCCGACAAATTCTGTCGCAGTACTAAAACACAGCACTGCTGTACTTTGTGCCGTTGCTGCCACAGCCCAGCCCAGCTCTTGCGCGAGACCCCATTACACTCTAGACGCACAAGGACAAACCCACAAACAATAACCACCGCAGCAGATCATCAGCTGAACTAACACCCAAAATAAATAAACTGATACTAGTACACACGTAGAAAGTCCATCGTGTAACAACAATGGACCGTAGACTGTATACTACATCACTCAGAAGTTCCCAAATAATAATATAAACTACCGCTATTCACTCACGACCTGGCACCGACGTCACAGCTGATGAGTAGAGCAGAAAGGTGGCAGAACGAATTACTGCAGTGACAGCAGTAAACAAGGCACTCGGTCCATCAACAACTCTCGCGACCCTTCTAACTCCGAACGGGTGTGCGCTGGCACGCACAAAACTGAAATTCTAACAAACAAAAGAGAACAGAGAACTTGGCTGAAAACAATCCGCCAGATGGCGCCAACCACACATTCCTATCCGAGCTGGTCAGCACCAAACGATCATTTACAAGTGCACATATATTTACAACGCACGCACCGAGATGGCAGTCGGGGACAGCAGACAGTCCGGGGCAACTGCCACCTGCTATTCACGCTCTTGCACGGCAGCAGCCGGCTGACTGCTGTCACCGTCCTTGGCATCATCTGTCTGCTGCTGGTACTCAGCTACGTACAGCTCCTTGTCAATCACCTTTGGAATGGGCTTAATCTCTGTGCCGAGCTCCTGCTCTATCTTGTGCAGCGCAAACCTGCCCATGAAGCACAACCAGCATATTCAACAGATTTATAAAGTGCTTTTACTTTAACACAACAACATTTTGATAAACACAGTGTGTAATCTTGACAAATAACACAGAAATCCATTCTTCCACATTCATTAGCTGAAGCAGTCAGATTATCTCTCTCTGGTCTTCTGCTATTTTAAGCAGATCATGACAGACTTCATGATTCTAAACTCCCATGTTCTTCTGTCTAATGCTATATCTTTCAACTGTATAAATGTACACAGGTTACATTTTACATCATATCATGTAATGATTCTTTTTCCTGCCACAGGTAGGTCATGACAAGAAAGATAAGCATACCATAAATGTATTACCGTCACATTAACATTTCTGATCAGAGGTACTGGTAATGGCAATGCACACATCTAAGTTCAGCCCGAGTTTTACTGCGATAGGTGACTATGAGGGGGGATATATAAACATATCATCTTTATATTAAACCAGCCACTGAGGCCAACTCAGCCTGGACATACTCGACAGGCAGATACAGAGATGTTAAGAGGGACTTGGCTCAGAAGTCACACATAATGGGAGTGCCCTCCTCTGACCACAGTGATGGGCATTATGCTGCCAGATAATTCACCTATTTCACATTCTGATCCGTTAAAACTACTACATTACTGTACTGCTTCAATTACTGCACTTCATTGTGACGTGAGAATTACCGGTCGTCATAAGTGATGAGGTTGATAGCGATGCCGAAATGTCCATATCGCCCTGATCGACCGATGCGATGCAAGTACGTCTCTGAGTGCTTCGGGAAGTCAAAGTTTATGACGACATTCACTGCCTGGATATCGATGCCTCGCGTGAATAAGTCTTGACACACAAACATCAGCACATTCACTATCAACTCACAAAACACTCACTAATTAAACTGCATCCCAAGGACCACAGACCTACAGTCTGCCATTAGCTCCTAAAGGACTGCCATGTGGGTCGAAGACTGACCCGATGAACCATCTGAGATATATGGACTCACCCTCAGTGTTTACTACACAGTTGAGTTGATAGCTCTCATACAGTGGCTGTTACATTGAAATACTAAACAGCTTTCAATGTCAAGGTATATCAAAACAATAACTCCTGAGCAGCAGTTTTTCACAGACACATGAAGACTGACACATGAACACACACACATCTGCTTCACACAGCATAGTTGCCACACAGGTGAGCATACACTAATTGAACATTTTTAGCACAGTTGGTTGAGCAAACGGGTCCAAAGTCGTCTGTGCGCCTGCTGCTAACCACAGTGTTACAAATCATAACTGGTGCACGTAGAGACATGTAATCCTATAGAGATCCGAACATTCCTCACTGGAGAATTTGCCCCAAACATTTCCCAAGTTCTGACAATTCCCCCACAGACATTTCCCCCTCCCAATTTACACTCCTGCCAGCCAAGCATCACGACCCACGGGCTGCTTGTTAAAAACAGCAGAGTGCAGTATCCTTCTACCACTGACTGTACTAGTATCTTACACTCATGCAATATATTATGTTATTGACAGCAGAAGTAGTGTATCACTCAAAACAGTGGCCAGCAAGATTTTTCACATAACCATATAGTGAGTATATGACGATGTATAGCGGAAAAATTTCCTGCCACTGTACTCAGATGCATTGCTAACATCAGCCAACAACACTGTCAGCAGCAGAACTGGGTTGTGAAATATTCATCACTATACGAGTGGCATCTTACATTTTGTAAAAATTCGGACGGCCAAATTAACGATTAATAATGCGAATGTTACAAAAATTAACGATGAAAAATTAAATCATTACGTTTCAATTATTGTCACATTAGTAAAAACTTTACGAAGTGAACAACTGTTCATCTCAGCTGCATATATAGTCAATCTCTTTCTTCAGAGACCATCAACATTCATCAAGTTAACTATTACAATTTTTAAAATCATTAACACTTTAGTTAAAACGACATAAAGATGATGGATAGATATGAAACTTAAGAGGATAGAGCATCAACTATTACAGGTAACCAATTGATATGGTATGGTAAGTGTACAAACCAGAGCAGACAAGATTGCGGCCGAGACCCTGCCGGAAGTCATGGAACACTCGGTTGCGGTGCTGCTGGTTCATCTTAGCGTGAATGTAGAAACACGAGTAGCCTAGCTCAGTGATCTTCTTGGCAAGCAGTTCCACTCGCTGTGTCGAGTTGCAGAATATAATCGACTGATTGATCTGCAGCTGTAACGTACGATCGTACATCGACCACGCCACATCACACACCATACCATCACAAAACTACAGCTGAACATTTTCAATGCCAGGACCAACAATATGTACTATTTTTATTATTTCTAAGCCAGGCACGTCACTACTACTATATGATGTGTTGCCTTATACAACCGCTAATTTTAGACCAATATCCCCAGCATTTAAAGTGCTAAATTTCATATACAACGGACATGTATCCACTCCAAGTCATGTAAACAACTATGCAATTGGTGACTAGTACCACTTTACTACACTGCTACATAACAATACAAGTAGGTGAGCTGTCGTACACAAACTGTGCTGCAGAGTGTGGCAGTTTGGGCCAAAATGTTAAGTGCAAGTCGACATTCTGCAACAAAAGTTGTCAGTGCCACAAAACTAGAAACACTGATATTTTAACACGCTATCAACTTGCAGCATGGCTGCATTGTGAACGTGTCAGTTTGCACGTCAAATCTTCACATTTTCCATTTGTACCATTAAGTTGCAGCGTGGGCGAATGGGCTCCACATGGGCGGAGTTTCACTTCTTAAATGCAAACAGTTCGCGCAACAATACATGACGGTGTGTGGCGGACCGTGAATGTGACTGGTCGAGTCGCAACGTATCACTCTGCAAAGAGTTTCTGACTTCTGTGCATCTCATGCAATACCATTTTTATCTGTCGTAACCCACAATTGTGCAATGGAAAGCATCTAGTAAACTTCCTATAAGTCGTAATTGAACGTCTTTTCAGCAAGTGTTATGGCTGAAGTGATATGAGTGAATATCTATTGGAAGTCGCCGTTTTTGCAGGGGGTAGGTCTTTGACATAGAAATTTCACATAGAAGGGGACGTCTCCCACCAACCATTTGTGCATGGTTAGACAGGCAAGTAAATGCCTTACAACACTGTAGCTGACAGTTTCACACAAAGAAACTTTGTATGTAGCAAGACTTTTTTCCAAGTACAATTCTGTAATAAAAAAAGTCATTTTGCATTTCTGAGTCTCCCTGTTCATCTTATGCTCATCGGAAAGC
>Ga0049105_1001053_pt1 | contig 11383 bp, 5 predicted proteins | sample WorMetvaBAHAMAS1_FD_61260 | JGI IMG/M metagenome (GOLD analysis project Ga0049105, IMG submission 61260) | Worm MetaG Olavius vacuus BAHAMAS.1 | ecosystem: Host-associated > Annelida > Digestive system > Unclassified | place: Germany: Marburg | collected 2013-04-09 | reverse complement strand
AGTCGTATATCTGCGAGGTTTGTTAGAGTCTTTTACTATCGTTTTTCTGCTTTTCTAGCCGTGCTAATGTAGTAAATTACGATACCGTTTAACTGTTATTAACATAGTAGTTTTAATCTGTGGTAGGTGGAAAGTGCATGAATCCACACTGCTGGGCATTGGCAGTTTGTCAAAACTGATTCTCGACCACATTTCGACGAATAAACTGCCACTGGACATAAACACTTTCCTGCAGAACGTTGTTCTGGTGGATCTGAATCAGAACGGTGAGAGTGGTGAAGTGTTGCTGTTGTTGATATTATTCGTTCAGTAACACTTGTGTGAAGTCGAAGACATCTGGGTGAAATATTTTGAACAGAAAGATACAATCAGAGTACATTCTAGTTGCACAATTTACACTTTTACTGGCTGCACATTTAGTCGTGTGTAATTTGCATATAGTGTTTTAGTCTTAATATTGAAGTATTTATTTTTCTCCTAAAAATGGTAGAGGCTGCTTGATATGTATTACAGTAGCTCGTAATAATTCAGTCCGAGTGGCACTGTATTTGTCACCAGACGGGAAACTATGGCACAGGTTGTGAATTTTTTTTAGAAATTTTCCGGAAATATTAGCAAAAGCCTGGAAGTTATGAGTCTATAATGTTCATTTGAACTCGCTGATATATTCCTGGTAGCTGTCCTAAAACAAGTTACTTTTTCTTAACACAATGCATAAATTTAAAGCATAAAGATCTGGAGAGTTGTCTGTCAAGAATGTGCTTATTTATTGTATGGCATCACTTTGCAGTGCTGTACTATGAAACATGGTTATAATTAAAACGTGTATATGAGTAGAAAAAATTCTCGTTCTCATTGTCATCTGGCAGTGTTGTGAAGTATGGCCTCTGTAGTATGAGAGACGACATGGAAGACAGTCGTTTTAGGCAGTCACTGAAAACACTGTTTTTCAGTCAGTACTAGTGTGCCCAGTGCATTAGAGGTGTACTTGTACACGACAATGCGCTATATAAATCAACGTTTTACTTACTTACTTACTTACTATGGCCGAGAGACAGTGTGTAATTGCACGTGTGCAGTGTCTCCATTCCTCCTCGGCCGATGTTTGTGGATGGCCAGTCGTTATACTACAGTTATGCACGATGACACACTTGACCGGTAGGTATTGTGCTTTTTCGTTAAGAGGATCTACTTGCCGAACATTATGTTCGCCTTTTTTTCTGGTGACGGGAATTTATCAGTACCATTGTATTTATTTTATACCATGTCAATGCTCATGCAGTTGTTGATTTTATCAAAGATATTGGATTTTACAATCATTTGTGATTTCATACATCCCCATCTTTAACCTTAGTATTTCTAATTTATATTTTATTGTAGCTAAATAGCCTTGATTATATCCCCCTTTTATGTAAATCTACCACACCATGGTAAGGCACTAAGTAACCTAATAAGTGGTAATGTGCCGTTAAGAAACTGCTCACTCACTCATTATTTGTTTACAAGTGCTCTGATAGCATCCACATCCTTGCCACCTTTACGTTTAGTTTCTGCTGTTTAGTTGAACTAATGATGCCAACTACTGATTAGCTCTCTTTCATTCTGTGATTGAATGACTGATTGATTGATTGATTAATTCAACTGATGGGCCACAACCTTGAAATTGCAGCGAGGGCGGCTGCATATATTATGCAAACAAGTAATGCATATGTATGTAGTCAAAAAATCTTTTTGCATCTGTACAGTGCAGACAACATTCCAATTTTTTGTAGATTTCTACAAGCAACTGTGGCTGGTGTAAATCCATCTCAGCCGCCATGTGTTCGTATCTCGGCAGTGAGAGCGGTGTCCGAGTACTGTGCGCACCTGTCGTCAACTGATCGTACGCACATCCTGCAGCCATTCATTGGCAGCATGGTCGATGGACTGCTCAGCGTTATGACACAGTTCTCAACCGACGTTATTGCACTCTGCCTCGAAACTTTATGCGTCGTACTGGCGGTAATGCAACGTTTTCCCTGTCATCAACGTTTATTGTTATCAGAAATTCTTTTTCTTCTTGTGGCATCAACTACTGTGAGCCGTAAAAGGTTGACACTTACTTGATAATTTTGATAAATGTAGACAACGTCAATGGCACAGTGAACCATCTCTGTCTACTTGTGTTCATAAATTTTATTTTACGAGTGCCATAGTCTCCAGTCTCAGTTGTGTACATTGTCTTCGGTTTCCTGCAGTGATTCTCTCTGCTGCTCTGCGAATGATTGAGTTCTTGGCTGTAGAGAAACCCTCGATGATATGCAGGGCAGGACCAGTTGCCAGAAAGTCATCAGTCCAGGTTTTGTGACCATTGCTGGTGACTTGACCACGATCCTGCTCTTCTGCTGTCAATATTCACTCAGCAGGTGGCATCGTCTCTGTAAATGGTCTGTGTTGAGAGACTCAGCCGATGACTGATGGTACCATGTCACAGTATCATATATATGGGCTTTATTATAAGTCTTCCATATCAGTGATTGCCTGGAGACTTGCCTGATATAATCGCGTGTTCTGATAGTATAGAACTGATATTATTTTATTATTGCATGCAGCATTCGGTGATAGTTTTGCATTTTATAGGTACTGAGTATTCAGTTTACGTGAGTGTGGTTATAGTGATGAGCAGTTTGTGTTTGTTAGGTGGACCACAATTTCACGTCTGTCGTCGAGCCGAGAGTGACCCCTCTGGTCAATGCCATTTTTCTCAAGTACAGTTCTGGTGAGTACTTTGCACAATGCAAGTGCACATGTTATTCTGTTATCATACCATTTCATTTGTTATTGCTATTATCATTATTAGTAGATGTCTTTGTCATGTTCGTTGTTTTTTGTTGGCTACAATAATGCATATTTCGTCGACAGGTAATAAAATATTGTTGCAACTGATGACATTAAAATTTCCGTCTGAGAGGAAAGCTAAAATTTGTGGAATTACAGTTTAGTTAAAAGTCAAGTTAAAACTTACAAGTAGCTCACCTCTGGCAGAGAGACCACACTGCAGGGTGATATAGTTTTGGCCCAAAGTGGAAAACTGGAACTGGGAGACAATATTTTGCGGACATTATATGTCTGTCTTCAACCACTGTGACATAATTTGCCAACAAAGCTATCGAATTCGGTGACAAAATGCAAAATAAGAGCTATTACGCCATTCAAGGTCATTGAGGTCGGTATTAATCAAAAGCCTGTATGTGACTCCCTATTAGTGATTAATATTAACTGACATCCTATTGTCCAGTTTTGGAGTTATCACAGAGCTCTTATTATTCAAATTTTGGACATTTTGCATTTTTGAGCCACCCTCTGCGCGGTTTAGGGCAACGAATGATGTTCATCTTGGGCTCATTGGAAAGTGCATAGTAGACTTCCTTTTAGTGTTAATTTAACTTTTTTGCGAAGTGTTATGGCTGAGGCATTACGAGCGAAAGTAAAAGGGGATGTCCCCACCAATTATTTATACACGGATAGATAGGCGAATGAATGCCTTACAACTTTGTCACTGATGGTTTCACACAAAGAAACTTTGTAGCATACTTTATTCAAGTGAAGTGCGATTTTATACGGAAAACGGCCGTTTTGCATATTTCATCCCCCAAGGAAGCTTAGGGGCAGTGTACAATGTCCATTTTTGTATCATTGGAAAGCGTGTAGTGGACTTCCTATTAGTGTTAATTGAACTTTTTTGTTAGGTATTACCAATGATGTGCTATAAGCAAATATCGACTGAAAATCGGCGAATTCGCCTCAGCGGGGTCAGCCTGACCCATAATTTTAGGTAGGAGTCGCCCCTCCCCCCACCAACCATTCTTCTCTCAGAAAACTAGGTAAATGATGTTTTGTATGATATAAAAATCTGGATAGATCTTCCGCTTTGTCACAATGCACGCGTTTCACAGATGGACGGACGGACAGCTTTCTCGTGGCTAGACCGCATTGCATGCAATGCATGCAGCGTGGTAAAAATGAAACCATTTACTTGAAAACGATGGTTATGTGACATGGCATAACTGCGACTAAGTGTACTATGTTTTGCAGATCCGTTACTCGTGAGCCTTGCGCAAGACGTTTTCACAGTGCTTGCTAAAAACGAACAGTGTATCGTCGCATTACAACAGCGTCTGCTGCCGACACTTCTTAGTGTTTTACAAGCCACGAGTGACAAGCTTCCTTTCGGAATGCAGTCGGTAAAGTTACTGATCTATGCTGTTTACTGTTTAGTAAGTGAGTAAGCTAGTAAGAGAATATTCATGCTTACATCACCCCGTGGCCAGAATAATTGTGTAATTTGTGAGTAAGCATGCATACTCTGCGATCAACTGTGCCTGAATCTATGCGCTTGCTGTGTAATCTGAGTGGCTAACACAGAACAGCCATCCATGGCCTGTGTGGATCAGGATGGATTTGCTTGTCTTACTTTTCTTATTGCCACTTCCTCAACTTGCTTAGTGTTTGCTCTTGTGTAGTGTGTCGGTATAACGTTTTTACCATGCTGCATTGAATGCAGGGTTGTCTAGCAAGGAGAAAGTGTCCATCTCTCCGTCTGTCTGTCTGTCTGTCCGTCTGTCTGTCTGTCAAACGCGTGGATTGTGACAAAACGCAAGAAAGATCTGTCCAGATTTTTATACCATACGACAGATCATTTAGCCTAGTTTACTGAGAAGAATGGTTTGAATTGCACTTCACTTGAAGAAAGATTGCTATATAGTTTATGTGAAAACTGTCAGCAACATAGTTGTAAGGCATTCACTCACCTAACTATCTTTGGACAATGATTGGTGGGGGACGTCCCCTTAACATAAATTTTGCATTAAGTAAACCACTACTTGGCGTGGCTGCCGTGCTTTCACGAAATGTGAGGAATACTCTATTTGCATTGCAATTATTGCAATGGAATATCAAATTACTAACAACGTTCATTAACTTAAGTTAACTAACTGAGGTGTTTGGATGCATTCCTTGATCATGGATTAAGATGGATAAATAGTAGCATTGCACGATACGCGTATAGACCACATGGCGTAAGTTAGCTGTGGAGTGGGCGGCAGTGTTGCCACTGGACAGCCCAGATTTCTTGTACAAAAAAACAGCAATACCCAGATAAAGACAAGAAACTCATCAGAGATGAGATAGCGAATGTGAACTTTACGACGATGTCGTATACATACGATACGAAATACAAAAAAAAAGAAAACAATAAACATACCGCAACATAGCTAAAACCTATCACTAACCTGTTACTAGTATGTATATTGGAAAGACGACCGAATCGGACCGCCACTCTAACCCCACTACTAACGAACGATCATAGCGCCTATATGTGACACTCTAGGCTGTAAGCTGCTGCGCGAACATAAATTATTATGGATACATACATACATACATACTAACCGTAACCCTAACCCTTATTGGGTGGTGATCCAATACAGTAGTCTTGCCGTTTATTATTTTACGTTCTGCAGTCTCGCTGACGATCGCCTACATCAACGCGTCATTTTGCATTTGCTATAAGCCATCTACGCAGTTTACGCTAACAGATAACGTATCAAAAGCATCCGATTGCTCCCTTTCACAGTAAATCGAGAGACGAAGGTGAGTTGAAATTTTCCACATGGGTTTTTTGTACGGAAACAAGGCTGTCTGAAGGTTAGTAAATAAATGTAATAACTAATTAGTTTAATGGACACAGGTATGTCGAATTGAACTAATAGCTATACTTTGCAAAAGCAGATGTCACTGTCGTAACTCATGACGTCAATGTAGTATTTTTATCGGCATTGACTTGATCTAAGTACATACATAAATATTTCCATACCGTGTTCATGTTCGCTAAAAACCAAGTTTAAACCTCCATTTACCTCCAAAATTAACGCCTAACTGTTGCACAAGTACAAACATAGTGACATAAAACAGTCAAATGATCATTTGTCGACGTCAATGCCGTAGGATAGAGCGATGTTAGATGCACGCTTTTCGCACTTATATCTTTGCCAAAGCTTACACATGCTGCAGCGTGGTTTGGCTGCGATAGCTGACCTACTTGTATATTTTGGAGCCAAACTGTTGAAGTCTGTGTGTCATTGTTGTCACAGGTGTCTATTGACATTTTAACGGTTCTTGTTCGCTGGAGTCCGGTTCCTCTCAGCGATGTTCTTGTGAGTCAGATCTTTCCCGCCGTTGTGCACTGTACTCTTCATACTGACGACAGTTCCACTATGCAGGTTCACTTTGTTTTCGGCACGCATCTAACTCTGTTAGAGCGAGCTGTTGCTGCCGCATTCTGTCTGTCTGTCTGTCCGTCTCTCAAACACATGATTGCAGCTAGTGAAAAAAAGTTCAATTATGACGAAACGGAAGTTGACTGTGAGGTTTCCGATGTGACTAAGATGAACAGCGTATGTTGCTCCTAAACTTCTAAAGAGAACTCAGGAACAAAAAGTGCCCATTGATACACTCAACACAGGCATTATACTGTATCACATTATCCTAGCACTTCGCAAATAGTGCGGAGCTGCCCAAACCGTGCATGCAAGAAGATGATTGACAGCTCAGAGCTTGGAACGCTTACGCAAATAAAAGTACTTACCAAACATGACACGATGGTTAAAAGCAAGCAAACTAACTATTATTATACACCACATTAACATTCAGATGACAAAAAGCAGTCTACTAACATGTTCTTAATGAAATACGCAGTTCAGGCTATCCCGTGTATTTGTAGCTGCAAAAAATCTTTTAAGCTTCATAAATGCAGCGATTTGAGTCGAGAAATGTTTATCTGCACACTTTGATTCATGTGGTGGCATTCTGTGATATATAAAGTTGCACTGTGACTGACGATTATAGTCATGAAATTTTAAGCATTTGGACGGCTAGAGTATGTAGTTGACAGTGCTGATGATGAATGAAATAAAAATTAAAAATCTAATCTAATTTCAATTTTTTAGAGTGGCCTAACTGTGAAATATGCAGGACATAATACAGTATTAGGCCCCTTTCTGTGACGACAGTAATGGGCCTTTTTATTTCATGGTACTTATTGAGAATCAGAGCTGGTGAGCGTGGGAAGGCATGACTATGACGATGTGAATTTATTAAGGCCCAATATTTAGAATCTGTAGCCATGTACAGATTCTAAATATTGGGCCTTAATAAATTCACATCGCTGTCTATTAGCGATAGTACTGTTTCGTGGAAATTGGACCATCCATCGTGGCCACAGAACACTGAACAAATTGCACCAAATTGGACTGCGCTGGTCCAACACCACAGCGGCAAGTGGGCCCACATTGAGCTGACCGTACAGTCATTATCTACCACCGGTTATCAGGCATGGATCCGCCGTCGCCATCTCCCGTTGACGGCTGAAACTGATGTTTGACGTGTAGGGCTACACTGACCACTGTGGGTGAGCCTCAGTAACTGTGAGAAGTTCAATTAACCGCGATAAATGTGATGGTCAAGGTCAGTAGTTGAGCGTCTTTTAGCAGTTATTAAGAAGTAAAATTCTCCGGAATAAAACTGAAAGAATATTATCCACATCAGTCTCCAGTTCCGAAAAATTCTGTGGATCTGCATATGCAAGTTGATGCGTCCACGGACCGCACATCACTGCTGGTCTCTTCAGTATAGACTAGTGGGCCCACTGCCCGCCTTGCGTGACCACCACCACCTGAAGAGTTTAGCACAACCTGGGCCCAAATTCACAGACGATCTTAGGACAATCTTAACACAATTTTCGGACTTACGACAATCTTATGACCTATCTTAAGACAAAATCTTACGATCACCTTTTAGATGTCTTAAGACATCTGGGCTCAGATTCACAAGATAGGCCTATTGTCGTAAGATTTATCCTAAAATATGTCATAAGATAATCTTACGACATCATAACTTTTGTCTTAAGATGATCCTATGACACATCTTAGGATAAATCTTAAGACAATATCTGTGAATTTGGGCCCTGGTTGCCAACATTATGCTGTATGCTTCGCTATATAAGTTGCCAGTGTGCTGCACATTGTGCATGGACAGAGTCTGGTCCAAAAATGTTCCAAGACCGAACTGAAGCGATGTCGCACTGGCGTTTTCCAGTAACAGGAACTGTACCAACACAATCACTACTGTGTATTAAGGTCTCTCTAATGCACGAGGCCTGACAACCACAGGTACTGCAGCATTGAGTCCTTGATTACTTGTATCTAGTTGCTGAAATGCCTTTTCATTGTTGTGCAGAGCGGTGGGGAGTGTTTGCGAGCTTTCGTATCCATCGGCCTTGATCAGATATCTCAGTGGCAAGACGCTCAAGGTGTGTTAATCATGAATGAAAAAGTCTCGATATTGCATTTTGGTGAAGTTTAAAGTTTGTGCCACCACGAAAGTCTGAATTCGTGGTGCATTTTTACTAGTGTATTATACTGAGACTGATTCTTTCACACTTCTCGTTAAGGAAGATTATTTACTGAAATTGCTGTATTATCTCACTGTTGTTGTGAGTCCGGTTGTCAATATTTCAGTAAGGACAGATGTGTCTCTTGTTGCATTGGCTACCCATCATCTGCTGTATCAAGTTTAAGATATGTCTACTCATGTAACTTGATCACATGCACCACTGTCTGTCCTACATGAGTCGGATCTTATCACCGCTTAGCAACAATCCCTTCCATCAACGGCTCTGCTTATCTGATGGCAGTGACTACGACATACGACACACGAACACTAAGTCGAGCGAACAAGCGTTCTCGGTCAGTGGCCCGTTGCACTGGAACAGTCTGCCAGAATCAGTCCACGCCGCCACTGCTCCACAATCATTCAAGAAGAAAACTTACTAATTTAACCTGTGTTTTAACTAGCGTTTATTTCTCTTTGTGACATTTGTAATGCCTGACTGGTCCGGCTCATTGTAACTGGGCACAAAATACTCCTTAATGTAATGTTATGTAAATAACTCTATAGATGTTGAAGGAGACTCACGCACTCATGTTAAGGAATTGCTCGGTAGTTGCAGAGCTAGGTAACAGTAATGACACAAGATAAATACATCACGGACTGTTGTGTCTGATGTAGGGTACCGCGGAGTATACTACGTTGTGCAGGTGGTATCGAAGTTGCTGGATTCTAAAACTTCGGAGTTCACGGCTACATACGTCGGCCGTCTTGTGTCGTTGCTGATCTCCAAGATGGGTTCAAATCTCGGCGATTCACTGGAGCTGATGTTGCGTGCTGTTCTTAGCAAGATGCAACAAGCTGAAACGCTGAGTGTCATACAGGTAACGAAGATCATTACTAAACGTGGGTTGTGATTAAAGATAGGACGTCTTGGTTTCCCCGAGTTTTTTTGCACCTTTGTGGTTGATCCTACCAATATCTGTTATGTATTGATTATGATGGCGGTATGTTTTGTTCCTGGTTTGCTTACTACCATGTATGCACAACCACTGACATAGATAAAGCACTAGACCATTAACTCCAGTCAGACAAGCCAAAATTAGTAGTGGGTGGTAAAGCGGTGTGCATCGGCATGGGCATGAAATATAAATCCGCAGGTGATCCACCGGCGAAGGATTCCCATAGACTCCACTATATCGCAAAAGTATGAAACGTTCATCGTTTGTTCACAATATCGCTGTACTCCATATTAATGCACCGTTTCCTTCTTTTCTGATGCCTTCAAGTAATTTAATAGGCTTCGGCACCTGACGTTTAGAAACGAACTATTTTCGTGCGAGTTATTTATTTATTATGAAAATCATACTCAAAGTACAGTAATAAAAAGACAAGAAATACATTGGTCAACGCTAAGCACCAACTGGGCATGCCGGAAGGCCATTTTGTACTTTACGGAGTTTACGCCGGCTTTAGCAGCAACAGTGGAGTCATTGATAATGAATGTCCGATAGACTGTATTAATGCATTTCCCTATTATCGCTCAATGTTTAAAAGGCATGCACTACTTTCATAGAGCTGTCGTCTAGTGGTTTATCTATGTCAATGACACACAACTATGTTATGGTTTGTGTTAGGTTTTGATGTTAATTTGCTGTCTGACATCGCCATAGCTCACCAACATTATTTGTAATGACAGTGTTTTGTGTTTGGTTTGCAGAGTCTTGTTCTGGTGTTTGCGCAACTCATGCAGACGCAGATGACAGCAGTTCTCGATTTCCTGTCAAGTGTTCCTAGTCCGACGGGTCGGCCGGCTCTGGAGTTTGTGCTGACTGAATGGTGTTCAAAGCAGCATCTGTTTGTTGGGGAATATGAGCGCAAAGTCAGGTAACAGTTATTGCTTTAGAACGATATTGGTCTTTTCATTTTTGGTGTCGTATTATGTTAGATATGAATCTGGATTTCTTTGTATTAACTAGGCCTGCAGATTTTAACAATTCTAACAATTACCAGTAATCAATTTTTGAAAATTTTAATGTTTTAATTTTGGTTATACTTTTTTATATATATTTTTCTCAAAGCCAAAGACCAGCTCATATATTTACATACTTACTCGTGAATGGCTGAGATGAATAGATAGCAGGTATGGATAGCCTTTCTTTGGTACTTCTGCAACTGAAGTTTTTAAATTGGAAGTTTTGACCGGTGTTGAAGTTAAAATTGTAAATTGTATAGTTCTGAGGTCGCACTGTGTTGCATAAGTTTGACGAATGGTTGCTCGTTTCTTATAGACAGAAAGTAATAACTGCTGACTCGATTTTGCATTCATATTTATCTATTGTCTGACACACAGCAAATTACTAGAGACCTAGGCATGTGGTTTGACGCCGAGCTGTCAATGCGCTCACACGTTTCTCGGGTGGCACAGACATGTTTTTACCATCTGCACCAAATACATGCCGTTCGACGACAGCTCGACTGCGACGTCACAGCAAGACTAGTTACAGCACTTGTCCTGTCGCTTCTGGACTATTGCAACGCCGTGTTGGCCAGTCTTCCAGCTTTCACACTGGCACCGTTCCAGTGAGTCCTGCATGCAGCGGCACGCACTGTCATGGATCTCAAGCCGCGTGACCATGTGACTCCAGCTCTTCAAGAGTTGCACTGGTTGCCAGTCACTGAGAGGATCCAGTCAAGCTGTGCTTGCTGGTTCACAAGTCGCTTCTGGGACACATGCCAGAATATATCTCAGACCTGACATCGGTTGCCAATATTCCAGGTCGATCTACACTGCGTGCTTCATCATGTGGCAACCTCATCATTCCGTGGACATGTCGACGAATTGGCGACAGAGCCTTTTCTGTTGCTGCACCGCGAGCATGGAACGGGCTACCGCCGCAGCTGAAACTGCTGTGATTGACGGACTTGTTTCGTTGTGATCTGAAAACAGTTTTGTGTCTAC
>Ga0049105_1001052_pt1 | contig 11392 bp, 6 predicted proteins | sample WorMetvaBAHAMAS1_FD_61260 | JGI IMG/M metagenome (GOLD analysis project Ga0049105, IMG submission 61260) | Worm MetaG Olavius vacuus BAHAMAS.1 | ecosystem: Host-associated > Annelida > Digestive system > Unclassified | place: Germany: Marburg | collected 2013-04-09 | reverse complement strand
TTTTTTACCGTTTTTAGCGTTGGCGTTCGATGCTTCAAACTGAGACAATGGTAACGAAGACTGCAAACTCTGCGCTCGTCGTTTCTGGATCTGCAAGCCGGGTGGCACCCAGAACGGTTCCACTTTGTCCGCTTCCGTCGGCTGGTTGCCAGTAACACTTCGCACCAGTTCGCCGAGGCCGATAGCGTCAGCCAGTCCGCCGATACGTTCTAGTGTGGTCGTTGTCTGCCGACTGGTGGCGTCGAACGACGACGAGCCGGTGGACTGAGCCGACTGACGGCGCAGCGATATGTCGCTGTCCATGCTCCATTTCTCAGCGACAGACTGACGTAGAGATGGCGTAGAATGTGACCCAGTATCGTCAGAGCCCGCTGGAACTGCGTCGAGGTCGCTGGCGACCGCTGACGGCGATGCAGTGGAAGAGGCCAGGGTTGCCAGAGAAGTTGCGTTGAGGTTGTCAAGTGCGTCGCCGCTGCTGAGCGAGCCACAGTCGTTTGGAGTGGACTGTACTGCGACCGGTGTCGAACTGGCCACATCGCTGCATGTCAGAGGCGGCGCATCAACGCTAGTGTTGGCTCCCATGTCACGACTAACGTCTATTGGCTGCGTTACAACATCGCAATTACGCCTCAGCTCGGCTTTGGCATCGTTGATATGTCCGCTTGTGAGACGTGCTGCCGATGCACTCGGTGGTGCGTCGACGTGCGGCACGGCAATGCTGGACCTGCGGTCTATATAACTCCGTCGCTGGCCTGCGCCCTCTGCCGGCGCAATGCCGAACACGCCGCTGACGACGCCAAACAGCGATTTGATTGAGTTCAGCGGCAGCAGTGCCTGAAGATCGTTAGTCGCTGGCGTCTCATTGTCTACCTCGGAGTACTGTCGTGACGGCGACAGTTCCTTGTCTTCGTCGTGGTCGCCGGCGTCCACGTCTCCTGTCTGCGAGTCAATTGTCCGCTTTCGCTTTAGCACCACGAACTTCACTCGCTCTGGCTGATAGCTGCACTGTGATAGCGGAAGGCCGTATGGGTTCGGATCTCGCCGCTGCTTCGTGCTTGCCGTCGCCGCCGGGTAGACAGAGCCCGGCAGCGGTGTGTAGCCGTAGCGTTGATTACTGGTCAACTGTCTTTTCGACGACAAAGCAGAAGATACCGCCGAGCTGGCAGCGTTCTGCGACCTGGCGTCGTCGTACGTGACTTTCGTCGTTGTGGATTTGGGCTGCTGGTGAACCAGGTTACGGTGTGTCGGTGTCAAAATGCCGGCCAATTTCTTGTTCCATTGGCCGTCTCCGCCGTCGCTGCCGCTGGCACTGTTCAGCTGTCGCTGCCGTCGCCGTCGCCAGCGCCTCACTAAAACGGCGACTAGTGCACTTATAAGCGCCGCAATGACCACTGACGGCGCGACAACGGCGTAGATTGGTACCCAGCGGGCACCTGTCGTGCCGGCGGCGCGTAATCCCGCTGCCGCCGTAACAGGATCAGTGCTGCTGCTTGGGGCCCGGCCGCCAAGCTCGCCGCTCCATGGCGCTTGCACGGTACTGTACGGCACATCAGGGTTTTTGTTGGTGGTTTGTGATGTCTTATAATGAACGCCGGTCACGATTTCACGTTGCACCGGCCGCACCGGTTTAACGGGACAGCAGCCCCAGTCATCACCGCGGGCAGCTGCTCTGATGTGCCTCCGCCGCATGTTAAGTCGTCTTCGCTGCTGCTACCGAGTATAGCAGTACGCCATCTACAACGTATATACAGAGTCAAATCGAAAAGTTGTGACACCGTTAGCTATACTAGTTTAGTCAGCTAACCACATCGTCTGCATGATGGGGGGACCTTTAGCAAGACAATTGGCCATACATAATAATAACTGTAAATGTGTCTAAGTGAAATAAGTGATTAATGACTATGGATGAACTGCAAACATCTTGAAATTTGTTAACTCTATACAACAAACGCAGGACGAACTAAATGAACTGCAGTGATAGAAAAATATTATTAAATTTCAGCAGGGCTGGAAGTGGGAAAAAGAAGTGTCGGTATGGACCTTTGCCACTTCCCGTTCTTCTTCACTGCCTCAAATAATGATGACCTTTCTCAGTCGTCACCGTCTTACACTAGCACTAGAAACTGCTTCCCCTTCCCCCAAATACACCATTCTGTCAGCTGCTACGAATGCCGGCCTACTGACGATTTCTGGGCATACATCTTCAGATAATCATGCATGCATTTTTGTCTATACAGTGGTTAAAGTAACTGTTGACAGCAGAGGGGGGGGGGGCAAAATTTAAGAACACCACCTTACACAAATGGATCAATCACATGCATCATGAGTCTGTCACAAAATGCCGAATCGCGGTGGCTACACGATAAAAGCAAGGTGCACAAATGAATATACAAATAATACTTAGCGAGTTAGTGTTAAGAGTGCATGACCTGCAAGATACACACACATCCGTCATGTCACTGTGCGCACGCCTAATTTACACCATAGACTCAGTCTATGGTGTAAAGAAGGCGTGTGAACAACATTGACTATTACTGTGACGATATTTTGATAACAAAAGACAAATAAAACAACGGCTCTCGTGCAATGCAGGCCAGGCCAAGTTTATGGCAGCGACAGCAGGTGGGACTGAGCTCCCCTAACCCCCTCACTTTAACCACTGTGTCTATATTGGCTATGTGGCATACCGGTAAGTGTTATTCAGAAAAGAAGTAGCGGTATGGTTTGGAGCTGACCCAGGAAGTGCTGGTATGCTCGTCGTCGTCATCATCATCATCATCATCATCATCATCGTCATCATCATCATCAATATTTTTAAAGTGGCCTGAATAATGAAGTTATTGCTAGGTCCACACATGTATAGAAGAAATACATAGGTTAAGTGACAATGTCAGGGTATGAGCGCGAAAACAGAAATGTCTTAAGGCGCTGTCTGAAGACCGCGAGTGTCAGAAGCTGTGAATGTGCGACTGCCGACTCTGGATCGACGAATATTATCGGTACGTGCAAGCGATCAGAGCCGGACGAACGCAGTCGTCGTCGTGACGGCATGTCTGCGACGCGAGTAAAGCAGGACTGGAAGTAACTCGGTCCAGCGCCGTGAATGGCTCGATATGTTAAAACTGCCAGTTTGAAGGACCATCCCATACCATCCCACTCCGTCCCAGTTCCAGCCCAGAATTTCAGCAACAATAGTTCCTGAATGCGAAAGTTTCAACATAGTGGCGCCACGTAGCGAATGCCGTAGAAGATACTGATCACTGCACTAGATTAGCAGATTGCTTTACCTTCCGTTGGGACCGTTAGTACCGCAGAACAGTCTGAGATATCGTACGTCTATAACTACAAAATTTATTATTTTACATTACTTACCATATCTTTTTCAACTGCGTCCGTAGTGACAAGTAAAACATTAAACAATACACTGACTATCAGGCCTAACTAAAACGGATTATCCAGACGCCTTTTAGGGGGGAAACTCTTCTCCCAGACTTCCCCTAAAAATTACAAATTCCCCTATAAAATTAGGTGTCGAAAAATACAGAAATTACACTAGCCAGAGATACAGAAAATTAAATTCTGGCAGTGAATTATTAAATCAGTGTAAAGGGTGTTTTTACTTTACTACGATGTCCGTGTTAGCTTCATTTCCTGCCAAGGGGTTCTGCAGCCCGTGAACCTCGCTGGCAATATGCCATAGAGTGCCCAGACCCCTGTTGTAGGCTCGCGTTCCAATCGCTTGCCATATATAGTAGTGTGAGTCAAAAAAGTAGCCCCCCTCCCCCTAAAACTTTTTGCAGTATTTTCTCTTCGAGTGAACCTGTGTAATTGAAAATTACCTTGGTTATTGCCCAAACATATTCCTACGTCTACACCAATTTTGGTCCATTTATCTGAATATTTGTGTGAAATGTATCAGTTTTACCGGTGAGACCCCTCAAATTTTAAGAATTCAATTCAGTTTGTTACGAAATTTATGAATTTTTCGTAAAAAAACAGAAGTCACATCAAATGACATTTAATTAAGCTTAAATATAACAAGTAGTATCTGTTATTCGAATTGTCACATAACATGTTCAAAATTTCCACCGATGGCTGACACACATGCCCGAAGTCAATTGCGGTTGTCTTTCACAGCGCTGTCAATGGCTTTCTCTGGTAACGCAAACCAAATCAGCTAAAGTGCATCTGTAAACTTGGGAGCTGTTTTAGCTTCGGTTGCAGTTTGTAATAAGACTCTAGCGTTTCCCCCAAGCCTGATAATCCAGTGGATTGAGGTCGTATGAATTTGGAGAAATGAAATGAAATGAAAATGAAATAAAAGTGCAGTGATTTAAAGTGCGTTCAAAAACCGACTAGGGGTCGGCTTAGTCTAACACACTTAAAACTTAACACACTTGGAGACCACTCATTATTGGCGACGAAGTCACGGCGATTTGACTTGGTGAAACTTGAAACTGAAAACGTTAAAAACAATGGGTACTCCTAGAAAAATTGACGCCATTTTGTTAAATATTAAGACAAATAGACCAAAACTGGTAAGTATGTGTAGATATAAACTGGCAACATACTGGCAAAATTTCACGGAAATATACTTAACCTGAGTGAAAATATTGCAAAAAGTGTTAGGGGGGGGGCTACTTTTTTGACTCACACTGTAGGCCCCCATCATCTGCAATTTCCTCCTAAACTGCCTAACTAATGATGATGATTGTCAGGGAATGGGGTCGGGGAATATTGTATAGTTGTGGGTTGGGATGCTGAGGCGGCCGCCGTGCGATTCCGTGGGTTCCGTGGGCGGGGCCAGGCGCCCAGAGTCCCGTGGCTGTACGGTGCGGTGCTGTATGGTTAGTTGGAGCATATTAAACCCCGTAGCGCTGCAAGCAGATGTCTGCATATGATTGACAGAAAGGGGATGCCACATCGTAGGCTATATATAGTAATGCATGCAAATTATCGAGGTCTGTCTTACAAGTCTGCGTTAGACGTTTGATCTTCGTGTGTACTTCTGTCCTTAGAAGTTTGTTTGGACCCTGGACGTAGTTGCGGCTTGTAAGGCTTTCCAGGTTGCTAGGGAAGCTGTGTAAATAAGAAGCAGTACCATCACAGTTACTGTCGTCTTGATTCCCGTTGTCACAGCAGAGCAACCTTAGTGAAGTGGCTCGGCCACCGCTACGCTACCAGTAGAAACAGAGACCAGCATCCCGACGAACACTACGAATCTACGTACGAACCCTCCGTGAGCGCGACAATGATAATGATGATGATACATAAAAACTTGCTCGTCTATACCTGACTGTAACACTGGCTAATCTTAATCGACTTTTATAATTTTTTGTATCGTTTTAATCTTGAACGAACGTTACATGCGTTCATAGTAAAATCTTAGACGTGTGTGCACACTACCTGGTAAAATAAAACAACACTGTGGCAATTCATAAGGGTCATCAGCAAACAATGACATTTTGATGCCGTCATTAGCAAGACGCTGTTGAGATAATAAGTAAATGAGCACATTTTTTATTTTTCTCATTCACTTACATTTGACACAGTTACTTACAATCATATGCAGATTGCCACTTTCTATGTACCATAGCCAAAGTGTACTTACTTTGTTATCTATTTTTAACCAAGTAATGTGCACACATAATTAAGACGTGTGGGAAATTTTGCTATGATTGCAAGTAGCATTCGTTCGCGATTACAACGATACACAAATTATCTGAAAAAAAATTCCCATTAGCCATAGTTACAATCAGATATAGAGTGCGTCAGGTTTTACAGCTTACAGATACATACACAATGAGTCGAAAAAAACTGTGAATAGAGAATATTTAATAGGGCCAATAAACGTCGCATGCTTTCATAGTAAAATTGCCATCATCAAATGTACGCGAAGATTACTGATATCAAGAAGCTCAGCTATTGCAGAAATAGCGCGTGTCGTGATTAATACTTACATCCTATCTCACACTGTTTTCAAGTTATTGCAGATTATTGGTCAAATTTGCGCCTTCGACGTGAGGTACGTCTCTTTCATAGATGTAAAAAAACGTTTTTTTACGATTTTTTAAAATGTTTTTGTCACGTCTTTGCGTTTTTAAGTGGAAAACGGTGCGAGATAAGATGTAAGTTAGTATTATTCACTGATATAAAGTCACATACGCACTTTCGATTGGTATCAAAATCGGTGACCTTGAGTGACCTTGAACGGTGGTATATGACCACCGACGTGCGCTATGTCTGCGGTAGCTGAGCATCTTCTACTTCATGGCTAAAAAGATACAAAATTGAAAATCGGTTGTGAGTAGCTGGAGCTACAGTCAAGCATGAACGCCTACGTTTTAAGGACCTCAGTGCTTAACGAATAAGCTTACAGATTCAAGTGACAATTTCCTTGCAGTGAAAACAAGAAATGCACCAGGTTAACTTTTCGAGGATATATTTCAACATCGGTAGGCTATATAAGCCATACTGTTTGTGCAAGAATCGCTAAAAGAAGCTCATCAGGCGTTGTACTGCTTCATGGCTCCGGCGATTAGCAGATGGCAGCCTTACGGTGAGTTTATACATCTTTAATGCAGTTTCGTGCTAATTTCTAGCTATTGACTGACTGATGTGTGCAATATTGGCGCCCGCTGCTGCTGCTGCTGCTGCGCATCGATTTGGTGATATATCAGTGCATGCTCAAATGTCCATCGTCAGTGCACATCGACGTCCGTGTAATAATTATATACATTCATTTGTCACAAGGTGTTTGATTTCGAAACAGACGGACGGACGGAGAGACGTACATCAATACACATATTATAACATACGCTACCAAACTGCAGCCCATTTGAATAAAAGTTGCACTTTTTAACTTTTTGACCTCAAGTACATGGGTCTATGGTAAATTTTTCCACATTTCCGATAACGTTTTCGCACACATAGTTAAATCAACTCTGGTAAACCGGTGCATGGCGTGGCCTGCAGCACGTGTTACCAGCGTCAGAGCGATGATGACATTTACGTAGCTTGACGCCGTCAGCGTTGATGCGGAAACCGGTAACAACAACGTGGCTTACATCGGCGCAAACTGATGACACAAAGTGGGGTCCAGCAAACACAGAAGCCGAAGGTTTTAACCCAAATGTTTGAGCGAAAGTGAGTTCTTCGAGAGATAGAGGTATAAAGGAGCGCTGTATGCTACTCCAAAGAGGCGAAGCCCCGGGCCATCAACACATAGGCTATAAGGCATTCTTTAAATCTCAGATGGGATCTACTTCCATTTTAGACACTGTTCAATTTTCTGCTTGAGACTGTTAACGTGTTGCTGTACTGTTCAGGAAATGCCTTGTTTTATGTGATACTCGTTAACTTGGTAAAGGAAAAAAAGAAAGGAAAATGAGAGGATTTAACGTGCATTTGAAAAGCTGATAAGTCAGTTTAGTTAACACACGAAACACGAAGTACATGGTATAAAAATCTGGACAGATCTTTCTTACGTTTGTCACAATGCACGCGTTTGAAAGACAGACAGACCGACAGACAGAATTCTCGTCGCTAGACCGCGTCTCCATTCGATGCAGCGCGGTAGAAACATTTTGGCTTACTTTTTCTAGGACACGGTGTATTTACACGGCACACCGGCCGAACAGTCGCCGATGATAGCAGAGTCACAAAAGCAAAGTAACCACATAACTCGTGCATATGCCAGTCATATCAATCATCCTATGGAAACACAGCATACGGGCGCCGCTCCAAGCCGCATGTCTGGGTCACCTTTCCGTGGCTGTCCAACATTATTGATAAATCACAGAGTCAGTGCTCTTTGTCAGAGTTTAAAACAGTAAAATATCAAGTTCAAGACCAACGTCATCATCATCATCATCATCATCATCATCATCCTCATATTTATTTTGATGATGATGAACTTGAACTTGGATCACAGTATACCTAACAGAAAATGAATTAAAGAATTTTCTGTATCATAAAAGTGAGAACATGCCCGGTATTTCTTGAAAGTGGAGATGTCCCACCGCCCCCCCTTCCTCGAGGATTTACACCAATCGTGCTTCATAAAGGAACTTCTCATTTTGTGCAACTATTGTACTAGACATTCACAGTGAACGTTTCCATGCAACTTGTTTTCAAATTTTACCAGGTACTGCGCGTAAGCATTGACGATGTGGGTAGAATTTCTCACGTGTACTGTGTAAAGAGAATAATTTTACTGGTTGAACATGTCAAAGACCGTTCGTTGAAATCGTTTCAGATTTGACAGAGCTATTACTGGGAATAAACTGCAAATGACGGAAAACCCTTCACCGCAGCATACTCGGCTGCTGCTGTTGATAAGATCTATTTATGAACACCGTAAAATTATCACAAGAAGGGAAATGATGTTAAAGCGGCATGCTTGTATAATGCCTTTTAACGATTGCAGCTATGAACGCTGCAGTGGCTTCGATGCAGTGATTGGTGTGATGCGAAAATTGCTGGACAGAATCTTAAGATGTAAATTTATATTTCGTGATGATTGTGATGTTCCCATTCACAAGCCTGTAGATAGTGCTGTTTTCACATACTTGACAAGTTTTGGGTTGCATATGGTTACGTGTGGTTAAATCCATCATCAGATGGGACCAATTACACCTATCCTAATGATGCACTGTTGAATTATTCATTTGTCACAATAACTATCCATCATAAAATGGTCCAATTAGAGCGTGATCAGCAGTTATTCGATGAAGTCGCTCACAGAATCTTGCGATAGAGGCAAAGATTAACGATCAGTACTGACGGATAGCGTAATGCAACGCACGGTACTCCTATGGCAATTCTGTCTGTCTGTCTGTCTGTCTGTCTGTCTGTCATACGCATAGATTGCAACAAAAAAATAAGCATCTGTCAATATATCAATAGTTCAATACCATACGATAGAGCGATGTCTCTAGTTTCTTGAGGCCAAATTTCGTGGTCTCCAGTTTAGAAGTTCACCACGAACGAGTGTGTTACAGAAAGATACCTCCTGTCGAAAGCGAAAATTTGACCAGTAGTCTACAATAACTCGGAAACGGCGAGAGATCAGATAAGATGTAAGTTAATATTAATCACTAATATGAAGTCGCATATGTGCTTTCGATTGGCACCAAAATCGATGACCTTGAATGACCTTGAACGGGGTAATGGCCGTTAATTTGCGTTATTTCGCCGAATTCGGTAGCTTTGGGGACCAATTATATCAAAGTGGTTGAAAATAGATCCACAATGTCTGCAACAAAAATGTAGTCCAAATAATCAAGTTTTTTTTAGAAATATATGACTTAACGATATTCGCAGAGCTTACTGAGAATGAGTGCTTTAACAAGAGGAACCTACGCAACGAGTATATCCACTTCGTTCCTCACCAATATTATCCACTGCGTGACCGAAGTAAACTCCAAAATGGTTCAGGGCCGATATAAGAAAACAAATTTCGTATTCGACTATTTCGGTCCTAATATCACCGCAGAGCATAATTGTTCTCAAAAAGCCATAAAATCATCCCTCATGTACCACCCCTATACAGAGTGAGATGATTTCAGTTTAATAACCAATTATTTGCGCTGAATCGTATAACAGACCAGTCATTGATTTTGGTTGGGGCATTGAGCACGTCTGAATGCCAGTCTATGCTTTCGGTTTGACGACTGAAATGGGCCATCAGCATTATGGCTTTAGTATAAGACCGATTTCAGTATTATGCAGCAGTCGCACGGTCTCTTTGCGACAGCTAAGCTTCTTGTTAACATTTATTTCGTGTAGAGGGTCTACTATCTGATGCAGCGTTCACATGTTCGCAGCTAACGTAGTCTTCATTCTTTTGTGCCAGCGGTATTCGTAGTAGAGATTTCCGCGGGGGTCCCAAGATATCTTCATTATTCGATGTAGCGCTAACTGTTCTATTATGTTGTTTGTGTAGTTAACATTTTTATTACAGTCAAACAGCTTTTTGCCTTTGCAGTCGTACAGGCCAACATCTTCAGTCACCCAAAGGAAGCTTATAGTGGCTTGCAGATGATTTACTTGATATAATGACATAGATAATATATGTGCGGTTAATACGTGTTGGCCGTCTTTTCAACCTGTTGTGTGACGACACAACGGTGACAACAGGAAAGAAACAATGGATTTGGACAGACATCAAATTACGTAGGCAATGGTTTGAGTACTTCATAACGTAAGACGTTACTTACTTACGTATTCAAACTGTTACTTGGTTTTCAGATAGCGTACGACTGTACACGGCGATGACACGACGTCACGGCGATATACAGAACATCGCATTGCACGCGGTATGGGACTGCATACGGCGAGACACCGAGACTGGCTATCCGCACTATTAACAACGCCTGTTATAGTCTGACGCCCCCTAACTATTTGTTTCCATTCTGTTCTGCCTCATAAAAACTGGCTCGGTTCCTGCAGGCTAACTCTGCACTGATCTGCAATGCCATCAGCCGACTGTCTGTGTCGCCGTTTCACTTTGTCCTTCACATCCATAATACTCATGATGATGATGATGAAATTGATGATGACGACGACGATGACACCAAAAGCCAACGATATGAAGTTTCGACTGTCATCTGCACTGCTTACGTCGGAATAAAGATAGACCGATGCATAAAAATGTCGAGCGAGCATTGATAAGAGCTGGCGAATATATCTAAGTTATTTTTGCCGGGCTGCATGGAATGCAGACACGGTCTAGCGATGAGAATTCTGTCTGTCCGTCTGTCTGTCTGTCTGTCGAACTCGGGATTTGTGACAAAACGAAAGAAAGTTGTGCCCGCATTCTTATACCGCACGAAAGACCATATAGCATAGTTTTGTGACAAGAAGAATGGTTGGTGGGGCGACCCCTTCTACCTGAAATTTTGGGTCTAACTGACCCCGTTGTAGCGAAATCGCCGATTTTCAGTCGATATTCGATAGAGCCTAAGATAAACATCGTACGTTGTCCCTAAGCCTCCAAAGGGGGAGGGGCTCAAAAACGCAAAACTGCCGTTTTTGATGGAAAATCGCACTTCGCTTGAAGAACGTCTGCTACAAAGTTTCTTTGTGTGATAACTGTCAGTGACAAAGTTGCATATATCCGTGTAAAACAATTGGTGGAGAGCGACCCTTCTACGTGAAATTTTGGGTCAAACTGACCGCGTTGGAGCGAAATCGCCGATTTTCGATCTATTCATAGCGCCTCAGCCGTAACACCTAGCGAAAAAAGTTTAATTAACACTAATATGAAGTCCACTACGCGCTTTCCAATGAGCCCAAGATGAACATCGTACGTTATCCCTAAGCCGCCAAAGGGGGCTCAAAAACGCTAAGTGTCCAAAATTTGAACAACAAGCTGCGATAACTCCGAAAC
>Ga0049105_1001051_pt1 | contig 11393 bp, 6 predicted proteins | sample WorMetvaBAHAMAS1_FD_61260 | JGI IMG/M metagenome (GOLD analysis project Ga0049105, IMG submission 61260) | Worm MetaG Olavius vacuus BAHAMAS.1 | ecosystem: Host-associated > Annelida > Digestive system > Unclassified | place: Germany: Marburg | collected 2013-04-09 | reverse complement strand
AACTTTTTTCGCTAGGTGTTACGGCTGAGGCGCTACGAGCGATTATCGGTTCAAAATCGGCGATTTTGCTCCAACGGGGGCCGGTTGATCCAAAATTTCAGGTAGAAGGGGCTGCCCCCCACCAACCATTCTTCTTCTCAGAAAACTAGGCTAAATGTTCTTTCAAAATCTAGACAGATCTTTTTACCGTTTTGTCACAATCCACACGTGTGACGGACAGACGGACAGACGGACGGACGGACGGACAGACAGAATTCTCATCGCTAGACCGCGTCTGCATTACATGCAGCGCGGTAAAAAACTAAGAGGCCAGTGGCTGGGCTACCGAAAGGCCGGACGTAGCGCGCATCCAGGTAAACTGCGCGTAAGGTCACTAGAGGTCCACCAGATGTTTTCGGGTACCCACTGAAAGGGCTGCAAAAGACCGAAAAAAACCTCTTCTACACTGGATAGCCTTCTCTTTTCGGAGACCCAAAAGACCGAGAGACCGAAGCATCTTTAGATTCCACTCATCCTGAATCCATTGACCGACAAGACGCACGGACCTAGCTATGGGAAATCTGGTTTTCGGTAGTGCCGACAGACCCGGCAATTCAGCGGACGCTGCCGAAATTCCTGTAGTAAGAGATAATGACGCTATCGGGCAAGGAGCCAGACCTGCCGAAAGACCCGAAAAGGCCTCGGCGACAGCACGTCACGGGACAAACGCACAAAATGCTTTACACAGAATGCCAGAGTCATATGTAACAAAACATTTTAATCATAAGTTTAGCTCTAACAGAAGATTTAGATAGAATACTGTTTATATGTGGCCTGAAACTAAGTTGGCTGTTATAGCTGACACCAAGATCAGTAACTGCTGACAACAGGTAATGTAGAACCACATATACTATACACAGCGTCAACTGTCAAATGTTCCTTTTCCCTCAAACTACTTAGGTGCATCACAGTACATTTTGTCGGCGACAGTTTTAATTACCAGTGGGAAGACCAATTGTGTCAAACAACAGTACTCTGCAGTTTGGCAGCCGAAAACTCATCAGAAATTACCGTATAGTATTGTGTCATCAGCAAACAATATAACGGTAACAGAATTGTCAGTATATTAACAATGTCAACAAATAATACAGGTCCCAGAACACCTCCTGTGGAACTCCACTAGTAACAGCACAATGTGTAGATGGACTAGATTTACACACTGCATACATGCACTCAAAAACTCATTAAGCCACTCTAGCACCATATCACAAACACCATAGCAGGATAATTTGTAGAGCAACTTGTAACAACTGGTACAGCAACAACAGAATCAAATGCCTTGACACCGTCCTAGTGAATGACATCAACTGGCTTTTTTGCATTAAAGGCAATTGCCCAATCAATACTGCACTCTAAAAGATGGGATGATGCATATCTCTTACTTAGAAAGCCAGGTTGATATTTGGTAATTATTTCAGTTACGAAATAGGACAGCATAATACACGACTCAAGTAATTTACATTGTAAATGCAATGCATGCAGTGGCGGCACTACACCAGGGCGCGCCAGGTCAGGTCAAATGGCTATGCATTTCCCTTTGCTTTGCTTCAGTAATAGTGTGAACAAAACAGACAAGATGCTCAGCTATCGCAGAGAGACCGCGCTGCAGGCTGCACTAGTTTTGGCCAGTAATGGAAGACTGGAACTGGGAGACAATATTTTACGGACATTATAGGTCTATCTTCAACCACTTTGACATAATCGGCCTACAAAGCTATCGAATTCGGCGAAAAAAACTCAAAATAAGGGCTATTGCGCAGTTCAAGGTCATCGAGGTGGTACCGATCGAAAGCCCGTATGCGACTTCCTATTAGTGATTAATAGTAACTGACATCATATCTCGTAGGCCTACCGTTTCGGAGTTATCGCAGCTTATTGTTCAAATTTTGCACACTTTGCGTTTTTGAGCCACCCTTTGGGCGCTTAGGGACAACGTACGATATTCATCTTGGTCTCATTGAAAAGCGCATAGCCGACTTCCTCTTAGTGTTAATTGAATTTTTTTCGCTAGGTGTTACGGCTGAGGCGCTACAAGCGAAAATAGATCGAACATCGGCGATTTTGCTCCAACGCAGTCACTTTGACCTTAAATTTCAGGTAGAAGAGGTCGCCCCACCAATCATTTTGCACGGATAGCTAGGCCAATGAATGCGTTGTAACTTTGTCGCTGACAGTTTTCACAGAAAGAAACTTTGTAGCAGACTTTCTTCAAGTGAAGTGCGATTTTAGACGGAAAATGGCCGTTTTGCGTTTTTGAGCCCCCCCCCCCCGTTGGGGGCTGAGAGGCAACGTACGATAATCATTTTAGGCTTACTGGAAAGCGCGTAGTAGACTTCGTATTAGTGTTAATTGAACTTTTTCGCTAGATGTTACGGCTGAAGCTCTACATGTACGAGCGAGTATCGGTTCAAAATCGGCGATTTCGCTTCAACGGGGGCCAGATGTCCCAAAATTTCAGGTAGAGGGGTCGCCCCCCTCCCCACCAACCATTCGTCTGCTCAGAAAGCTAGGCTAAATGATCGTTCGTGTGGTATAAAATCTGGACAGATCTTTCTACCTGCGTTTTGTCACAATGCACGCGTGTGACAGACGGACGGCAGACAGACAGACAGAATTCTCATCGCTATACCGCGTTTCCATTCCATGCAGCGCGGTAAAAATGGAAATGTTACTTTATTTATTATATTTTGACAGTGAAACAATCTCAGCGGCCTGTGTTTTGAGGGCGGCGACTTAAAAAAGGTCGTCAACTGTCAACTTTTTTGAGGAAATTCCGCGGTTATCGGGTGACCTGGATGGGGTATTTCCTGACCTCGAAATGACCTGGCTCCTTTACTGCGCTGGCGCCGCTAATGTATGCATGTTAACGATATAGGTTAATAATTCGCTGGATCTGATGGTGACCATCAGACCATTGATGGTTGAAAACCGGGGTTACAACAGCACATTTCCACATTGAAGGTAGTGAGCCAGTCTGTAGAGAAATATTGTAATGTATTAGACATGTTATGGCGCCTTAGAAGTCAGCGTACATAAATCGGGTGATGTGATAAATTTTACTATACTCGCATTTAGAATTTCTTCACGATTAAAATTATATAAAAACTATAAAAATCGGTTAAGATTAGCCAAAGTTATAGTCAAAAATAAAATGTCACGTTTTTTATGGTTCACTTGTATATTGTATTGCATTGGCTCAGTCATAATATGCATGGGCGTATTTAGGGGGGAAGGGGTGAACAGCAAACCGGCGCTCCCTGAGCTCTGTAATGATAGGTTTGTATACATGTGGCGTATCTTTGAAACATTCTAACTAGTTGCATTCTGTGATGTTTGTTAAATAGCATATCGTAGGGCTTTATCGGCCACTGGTATACACCTTAGTACGCTTTGCTAGAGAGTGATGTGACTAAGGTCGTCGTCAAAAAATTGAAGACGAAAAAAGGTCGCCAAAAATTAAGTTGAGGTTCTGAATACGCCGCTGATATGCGACTCTGTTTATAATCGCTGCTATTTGTCGATGTTATCGTAGGTGAATTTCCCCGAATGGCTTCCGGTGAAGCTAAGGCAGAGCAAGCTGCCAAGGACAATCTTCAGTTTAGTAAGTTGTGAACAAACTAATAGTAAATCATCGTTATCATAAACAATGTCAAACAAAAGATCCATAACAAGTTATGGGACAGCTGGATAGAATGTAGGCCTAATACGTGTAAGTGAGTAAGTAAGTAAGTAAGTAAATAAGCGAATTTTTATCGTGCGGTTTTAACAACCTAAACAGTCACGAAAGAGCCATATCATGAGCCGCAGGCTGAACAAAACAGTATTGTGTATTGTGTGAAACAATGTAATATACCTGCAAACACATAGGCGATACAGGACTACACGCCAAGTTCGTATCCATCGGGTCTCCGTTAAGGTCACAGAAGCCAAAAGCTTTGACCACTGACTGCCAACGGACCTGGAAACTTCACCACATGAATGCCACATACCGGTAAGGTAAGGTACGGTAAGGTAAGGTAAATGTAAACGTGGATTTGTATAGCGCCTCGTAGTAAACACACCTCTAAGGCGCTCAGGTATATGGCACGGGTTCTCAAGGGAACTCAGTTTTACCTACGAACTTTACGTGTAGCCTACCATCAAAACTCCCTGCGAGCACACGTTCTGGACGGGGTCCCCCGGAGATTTTAGCATTCCCATAAGCCGAGTTCTGAGGGCTAAATTGGGGACTCTTGGTAAGCTCCCCCCTTCGATCTCTGAAAACGACAAGGCCACAACAAGGTGGTCCCCATCCGGTTTTTGGCCGGCAAACTGACTCTGTCCTGCGCTCAGCCTGCAGCCGACGGGTGACCACTATGTGGGTAAACCGTCCGCTACAGGTCAGCAAACTAGGCCAACTCAGCATTTTATCCCTCCGGGGTCGATAAATGAGTAGCAGGCCTGATTTTCCGGATGCGTGCCAGATAACGCCATCTGTTAAGTGCTTGCGAGGTATAGGCCCACCTGATCGGATGTTAGCAGCACTGTTTCTGGCGACCTTCTGGGCTATACCTGGTACCTGGTTGTTGCTGTCCTGCGTGACAGCTCGTTCTACATTGTATTATGTATGTTGATGTCATGGTTTGCGTTTGTCAGACCTGAATAAAGAAACTACTTTACTTTACATTACTTTACCTGCATTTTGTTATTATTATCTCTGTCCTTTACGGCGCATTAACATGTTCATATCAAATAAGTAGGCCAGCTATCGCAGGCAAACGGCGCTGCAGAGTGCATAAACTTTGGCAAAAATATAAGTGCGAAAAGCCTGCATATAACATCGCTCTGTCGTACGGCATTGACGTCGACAAATGATCGTTTGACTGCTTTACGTCACTAGTTTTGTACTTAGTGCAAAATGATGCATCATTTAGGCGTTAATTTTTGAGATATTTGAAGGTTTAAACTTGGTTCCTAAGCTATCGAATTCGGTGTAAAAACGCAAAATAAGGGCTATTGTGCAGTTCAAGGTCATTCAAGGTCATAGAGGTCGGTACCAATCGAAAGCCCGTATGCGACTTCCTATTAGTGGTTAATAGTAACTGACATCCTATCTCGTACCGTTTCTGAGTTATCGCAGATTGTTCAAATTTTGGACACTGCATTTTTGAGCCACTCTTTGGAGGGGGAGCTTACGGACAACGTACCATATTCATTTTGGGCTCATTGGAAAGCGCGTAGTGGACTTCATAGTAGTGTTAATTTAACTTTTTTTTCGCTAGGTGTTACGTCTGAGGCGCTACGAGCGAAAAGAGATCGAAAATCGGCGATTTTGCACCAACGCGGTCAGTTTGATCTGAAATTTCAGGTAGAAGGGGTCGCTTCCCACCAATCATTTTTGCACGGTTAATTAGGCCAATGAATGCCTTACAACTTTGCCGCTGAGAGTCTTCACACAAAGAAACTTTGTAGCATACTTACTTCAAGCGAAGCGCGATTTTTTTAGGGAAATCGGCCGTTTTGCGTTTTTGAGACCCCTTTTGGGAAACTTAGGGTAACGTACGATGATCATCTTAGGCTCATTGGAAAGCGCGTAGTGGACTTCCCATTAGCGTTAATTGAACTTTTTGTCGCTGACAGTTTTCGCATAAAGAAACTTTGTAGCAGACTTTCTTTAAGCGAATTGCGATTTTAGACGGTAAACGGCCGTTTCGCGTTTTTGAGCTTCATAGGGGCAACGTACGTATTTTGGAGCCCAGGAAACGTCTCTATTGTCCACGGTGTTGGTTTCTTGTCAAAATGAATAGCGACGTTTAGACGTTTCACCGTTCGTCAGTTTCCATGACCCGACCGGATGGGGATTTAAAGGCACGTGTTGGAGAAAGAGGACAGCTCGCGGCATAATTTGTTGGCCTTGGCCTCTAAACATTCTGGCTTTGGAATTTAGATGGGCTACCGACACAGACTTAGAAGATCGATGATTCCTGCTGCTGATGGCCTTGATTTATAAGGCTTAACGGTCGTGTACCAAGAAGCGTATGTGGTTAGTGGTTGCCGTAATGATAACACTAGAGGTATCGTGAATGTTGCTATGTACAGTGTACACAGCTCCAGTATACTAACTATTCGGTTGTACTGTGCCATAATTCGTTGCTAGAAAACGGGTAAATGCTGCGTATTACCAAACCTTCAATTTTCTGCCCGGCTGGCCGTAGTAACTAGTGATTTCTGTATTTTTCTACACCTAAGTTTTCGTCAGGGGGTTTTTAATTTTTGGGCACTTCTCCCCTAAATGCGACTGGATATAACCCTGATTCATCATTGCTGTTTTCGGTTCAGATGATCATTTTGGTATGCACAAAAACTAAAAAATAACAATAATCGTAGCAAGTTTATTAGGCTCAAGATATACCAAAATGATTTTGCGGACGGTACTCAGCCACGGACCCCGCTGGGAAAGTTTAGAGCGCTCTTAGATTCCCGGGATTTGATGAGGCTGTTTCTTGTTGGGGAGGGAACAAGAGCGACACAAAAGGTGGGCAGGGAGGAGGAAACGTAGGAAAGGATGGTACTGAAGGAATATAAAAGGAGGAGAGATAGGGAAGCGTGCATTCACACATTTTCTTAAGTCGGGACCTGCAGTTTGTGGCGTGGCAACAAGGAAAGCAGTCAGTGCAACACTGTAATGACTTTCACCGAAGTTATTTAGGAATATAATGTAAATAAAATTGCTTGGACCATCGTTGTGTCGTTGTGTTTCTATAGTATCAAAGCTTGCAGTACAAGTGGTAGAAATTAAAGCAGCGTGGAAAGCTGGAGGATCGGAAGCGTGTAGTAAGTTGGTGGAAGAAAAACGAAACGAGTGGAAGAAAGTTCCACTGAACGTGGCGGTGATTGGTAACTCGGGTGTCGGCAAATCAAGTTTCATCAACGCCATCAGAGGTCTCGATGCAGATGTTGAAGGCGCAGCAGAGGTTGGTGTCACAGAAACTACGCTGAAAATTAGCAGTTACACACATCCCAACAATGAGATGCTGCAGTTCTGGGACCTGCCTGGTGTTGGCACCGATGAATTTCCTAAAGCAACCTACCTGGAAAAAATTAATGTCGACTATTATGACTTCTTCCTGCTAATCACAGCTACTCGCTTCACGGAGAACGACACTTGGCTCGGCAATGAATTCCGCGAACGAAATAAGAAATATTTCTTTGTTCGTACAAAGATAGAAGATGAAATTTCGAATGACAAGAAAGCTCATCGGAATACACACAATGAAGAGGCCGTGATGAAAAGGATCCGTGAGTCGACAGAGAAACACCTAAGAGAAAATGGATTCGAAGACGTACCAGTGTTTTTGATCGACAACTATGAAGTGCAAAAATTCCAGTTCGAAGAGTTACAACAGCGGTTGGTCAATGATTTTCCAGATCTGAAGAGATCGGCTCTGATCCTATCGCTGCAAGCAACCAGCAAACAGATGATACAGGTCAAAGTAAAAGAACTTCGAGACAGAATTTTTAAGATGGCAACTCTCTCGGGTCTCGTCGCAATGGTTCCAGTGCCAGGCGTATCGATCGCTGTGGATTCGGGCATCATCAGTAAAGAAGCGCATTTCTACTTGACGCAGCTCGGTCTCGACGAAGGGTCGCTGCAGCGCTGTGCCCAAAGGTATTCACTGGATTATGAGGAACTGAGAGGCGTCGTTTATGATGCACTGGGAATTAAATCTGCTGGTATTGAGTTGGTAAAGTGGGTTTCGGAAATGATAAAATACTTACTTTTGCCTGCGACGTTAGAGATGGTAGCTGAGGAAACGGTAAGATGGTTTCTACCAATGATTGGCAGTTTTCTTGCAGCACCGCTGTCGTTCGGTGCCACGCACTCAACGCTGACGAAGATTCTTGATAAGTTTGAGGTAGCCGCCATAGAAGTCAACAGATTTGCAGCGAAGAGTGTTTGCACAACTCAAGATTAACAAGAGCTCAGCTGTTGCTGAGATGGCCGCTCAATGTTGCACAACTCGAACAGTGGAAAGATAGGGTGGGTCAGGTTTCGGCAAAATATCGGAGAGAAGCTAGCGTCCGCTGTCACGCCGAAAACTAGAATCTTTGGGCAACAGTTTTGGCTGTTTCGTGTTACAGTTTTACTAACTGTAGATAGATATATTAATATATAAGCTTATTTGTATAACGCCTATTAATTCAGTAGAGTCAGTGTAGTCGGATTCAGCTTGAGTTTAATTTTATATTGTGTAGACTTTACTAGGCCTACATGTGAGTGCATTGTGTATTGTGTTGTGCACATAGAAGTTTACATAGACATTTCATTCGTGCTGCTTGCATGTTATTCAAGGAAACAACAGTTAATATATTATTATCACTGAATGCTATGTGTTTTGCTTTGTAATTACACTACGCAGTTCTGAGTTTATATTGTGGCATAACGTCTGCGACATATCAGAGGCGTTTAGAAATCAGAAAATATGTATCATGACGGCTCAAGGTAAAAGAATAGGTCTACCTCGAAAACACGATACTAATTATTGTATCATGTTATAAAAAAACTGTTACTTCGTAAGTGCCGGTAAAAATAAGCATAATGTAGGTTAATATGGAGTTTCTAGAGCGGCCTAAATGGCACATACCATCTCTAGCACCACTAATTTAATATTTAAATTAGTGATGGTTTAAATCACTTACACACGTATTTAATTTTAACTCACAATATACCTTTTATATCACTGACACGAGGGCATAGTGGTTGTTTTAAAGGCACTACGCTAGAAGCAAGCAGAATCTAGTTCAGCCTGAAGATAATGAGGTAACATAGCTTAAACTTGGAAACAACGTTGACAAGGAAACCGCCGAGGAAAAGACCATCAGCATCACTGCCTTAACAATCTTCTGTCTTAGTCCGCCGTTGCCCTTCGTGGACGTGATATAAGCTTACCGCGACAGCCAGTTTGTTGTATACATTTTAGATCAAGATCAATTCAATTCATTAACAGCGCAGTTGTCGAGACTCGAGATTCCTACATTACTAATGCCTGTCATGGGCGCTCAATCACTACTTCAAAAGTATTTTAACAATAACTGCATATTTAACTTAGCTTACTTTGTTCACTTTGCAGCAGTTACACTCATAGATGCAAAAAAACACTTTTTAACGTTTTTATTTGCCCATAGCTATAGCATATAGCATAGGACATTATTATACATAGTTTTGACTAAAAATAGAAGACTATAATTTAATTCTGTAGACAATATAAGTCTATCTTCAACCACTGTAATTTGATCTGAATAATATTAGACCACCCACGAAGTGCAATTGTTGGACTTGATCCTCAAATTTGGTCTTGATCGAATTTATAGTTTCGGAGATATGGCAATTTTTATTTTTCGGCGTTTTTGCTTGAAATTGCCTATTCAACGCCATTTTTGGGAGGGGTTAGGGCATATTTCCTCAAATGACGTCACACATCGTCCTAACACCCAAAGGCACTTCCTTATGCGGAAACTCGTCGTTTGAGGCATAAAGCGTGAAAATCGGTTCAGCGGTTCTCCATGGGCGCGTTTCCGAGAAAAAAAGGACAGGACAGGACAGGACAGTATAAAAAAGTTACGAAGTGGTAATATTTCGCCTATTTGGGGACTTGAGCCACTCCCCTTTCCCCTAAACCAGCTAGGGGATCTGGGGCACGGTTTTTATCCAGGTACCTTTTGGGGAATGTTCCCCCCTCCGAAAAAAAAATTCCAGTTCCCCCATTTTTTTCAGCAGAGTCTAAAATTACGCTCCGCATTGTAAACATTTTCTGCATATTCTGAGTACATTATTAAAAAATTTCGCTTGCTTCGCTCGCTATTATGTAAATATGTAGTACGTTTAACATTTGTACCTATGCGATGTATTTGCACTTCCTGGTGACTGTTTCCGATCCGAACCTGGATATTCCTGTTGCCAAATGGTGAGTTTGCTGACCGTTGGTTCTGTTAATATTTTATGGCCATAATGACCTTAAAGGTCAGGATGCCTGAACCCCGTGACATCAGCAAAGATGACAGCTCTGTGGTACGTCGTAGTGTTTCAGTAGATTCGATCAGAGGCGAATTTATTGCAGTGCAGTCCTGATTCAGGACTGCACTGCAATAAATTCGCCTCTCATAGACTTATGGCGCTATAGTCAATCTACATTGACAATTTGACATATTCTTAAGTCCCCGAAGAAGCCTGGTTTATCATCGTCCGTCGTGATTTGTGCTCAGCATTTTTTGCAGCTACATCAGAAGGGTGAGGTGCATGACCCAAATCATGATAAAATTCGGACACTATTACCATACGCTTTTTGTCGACTGTAACAATACGGTACATTTCACATTGATGCTACTTCAAACGTCGCCGTAATTGTTTTCCGAAACACACCAAATATGCATAGTAGGCCTATGTGTATTGAGTTTGCAAAATAAAGAGAATGGGGCAATTTTGCCGTTTCCATGGGACGCCCGCAAGCTACAAGGCTTTCAGCTTCAGGGGAAGGCTTCACCCCCTTACCCCCCACCATTGGCTCTGCCCCTAATCTCCGCTGGGGGCTTTGCCCTCAGGCCTCCACAATAGTCAACGTTATTGGTGATGTGATCAAAGAAGCTAACGTTTGATAACTGCAATAAGTAGACAATAAGACACAATAATAAGATAAAACAATATCTATACATTTATTTGTTTTTGCTAGGGTTAGATTTCCTACGCTTATTAATCCAACCCTTTTATAGCAAAATCAGCTTAACGCAGCAGTTCACTGCGCAACTTCATCACATCATATTATGCCCAATTTCATGGCTAAAGTGAAATACACAGCTGAGCGTGTACTGATTTGTAACAATAAACAAAAAAAAACAACAAACAAGTACTGTGAAGTGATAATTAGTCGCTAAAGGCTGTTGTCTCTTACGTGAAACCTAAAAATGCTGAATGTCAACAGTGTCACATACTTCATATTGTTCAAGCTGTTCAGCTAGGATTTGTGCACAGAATAATGAAGATCTAGTCTATTGTTATATCTACAGTAGGTCTGTACATAGATTATTATCACTTAGGCCTAGTGGTCATCAGATTGTTCGGTATCGCCGACGCTTTGTGCAGCAAACCTAATAACTTCCAGTGCCACACTCTCCATCTTATACAGTATCAGCTTCAGAGCGTAGTAAGTTCCTCCAAAAGAAACTGGTGGACCGACGAAGGAACCAATCATTTGACTAGTCTTAACACTATGCTGTATTCTTTAGCTGCTCCAGATGCCATAAGAGGAGATGAATGCTTGGATAGCTCGGAAAGTAGCTTTTTAATCGATTCCACGCTGATGTTTGTACAACCCAGAGAA
>Ga0049105_1001050_pt1 | contig 11393 bp, 4 predicted proteins | sample WorMetvaBAHAMAS1_FD_61260 | JGI IMG/M metagenome (GOLD analysis project Ga0049105, IMG submission 61260) | Worm MetaG Olavius vacuus BAHAMAS.1 | ecosystem: Host-associated > Annelida > Digestive system > Unclassified | place: Germany: Marburg | collected 2013-04-09 | reverse complement strand
GTGCATTGAGTACCAGCCAAAGGGTGGTGACACCTTGCAACTGGGGCGCAAAGGCAGTTATGGTTCGTGTGTGGGTGGTAGGTAAAACTGTGTGATACCCATGTTATACAAGGGCCATATCTGAGCGCTTTAGAGATAAAGAGCTTATATATAAAGCGCTATATAAATTCATCTATTTACTTTACTTTACTTTATAAATAAATTTAGAAAGCTCCAGGATGGTATAAGAGATCTAACAGATTTCTGTCAAAATGTCTCACATTGGGATGCTGTTTCAGTTTGCAGTGTTTACTGGAGTTAATAAGCCACTGGTCTAATGTTATTAGACATTGCAATACCCAGAGATGTTTGTTGTAGCTTATGAGCATGATGTGGCCTTGTGAACACTAAACAGTCCACTTGTGGAGTGCAGAGAGCTATTGAACAATCTGTAAAGTGGAAAACTGCAACATCTACACAGTTGTGGGATGCAGAGTCTTATCACACACACTTTTCGTGGAGTTTCCCTTTGGCCTGGCCAGGAAAAAAAAGAGTTGTGAAGCAAGGCTGCTAAACAGAAGTGCATATGTGCAAGTCGATGACTTTTAACCCATTCATTACCTGACCTTTCAGGTTGAACTTTTTCAAACCTTGGTGCCATACATTACCCTTAGCGCAGACCGCTTACATTGTGACCAAAGCTGGCATGTGCAGTATGGTCTGAAGTTGCCTAATGCTGTGCCATTGGCAGTTCTATGCATTTGTGATGGAAAAAACTTGTACGACACCTAATACAATTGAAACTCCTGCAATGCTTGACATTATCTCCCAAAATATGACTCTCATATTTAGACCATTGTGAATAAATATTGTCAGCCCTCGAGAAAAGTCTAGTAGAGTCCTCAAAGACTAATTAACAAGTCTCTGTCCTGAGTCCTTAGGTCTTTTTCTTATTCTCTCAGTAAGAGGTATGTACACAGAGGTGAGCAGATTAACAATTAATCACGTGTGATGAAACGTCACAGCACTAAGAAAACATTGACGTGAACAACTCCTCAGCTCAGCTGGATAATAAGCAGTATCAGTGAAACATCAATAAACAATATTCATCTTTTTCTTGTGTTTGAGAGACTGGATAAAAGCACTAGCTAATTGTGTTGTTGCGAGCGATGTTAGTTGACCGATGTATGAAAACCAGTTTTTTTGATCGATTTGTAATAGATGTATTTAGTATTTTTAATCAAAATTAACAGTTGTTGATTTTATCAGTTGTTAACGCCCGTAATGTTTTGTTTTAGGAGCACAATGACATGAGGAGGAGACGAACAGTCGTGGAGCTACAGCATTTTGCTATTGGTGCAGTGATGAGTAATGACCAGTTGGTCACACACCTGCGCTGCTTAGTGTCATCGGATATTTCTGCAGAATATTGCCTGCAAATATGAACCCGGGAAGCCGAGATACGCCGACCGAAGAGAAAACGCAGAGACTTTCGTCCAGCGACCAGCACGGCCATTCAAAGACCGGAGGTTCCATTGTGATGCACGACCATGGCAGACATAGCCCGGCGTCGGCTCACAGCCCCGGCGTGTCGGGAAAGTTGCCCGGATTACATCCGGACAGCAGCCGATCGAGTAGAGGCTTCGGTACACCGAGCTTCTCCACTACCGGTTTGCCGGGGTTCAACTTGGAGCACTTACCGTTCTTATTCAACTCCGCATCGCCGCTCATCTTCCCACCTTTCATGCATCCGACCGCTGGTTCGTTGTTTCCACCGGTACTGACACCGAATTTCTTGCCTCCGCCACTGCAGCCGCCACTTACCAGCCTCTTTCCGTCGCCAAACGCCGAATGCGAAGCATCCAGTAGTGGATGGTCTGCACATAGCAGCGGGTCTCGCAATACCTCCAGCCTCGGCAGCTCGTCAAGTGAAGGTGATACGGGTGCTAAAATCGATGGCAGAACCGTTCGATCGTCGCGATGTTCGCCCGATGTGAACCTACAACTAACATCTCTGTCTTCTGGTGTTCGCAAGACCTGGGAAAGCACCGTCGTCGATCCGGTGTGTATTTCCGACACCGACATGCCTTTGTCTCTTGTGACACGGCGGGAGACGACGAGCCGTGGGAGCAGTGCTGCCGAGTCGGGGGTCTGCACGGGTGATTCAGTTGCTCGTGCTGCGTCAACTGAGACCAGCAGGACACCGTCACTTGACGGAGAAAGCGGTTGTCACCTGGCCAGTGAAAACAGTGGTATTCAAGAACAGACAGTTCCTGCTGTTACTGCAGATCAGCCAGTGGCATGGCCTGTGGCTCGAGTGACTACAGATACATCACAAGGTGCTGACGATGGTAAGTCTTCGACAAGTGACGACATCTGGAGTTCCAATACTCCAGCTTCCCGATCATCCGGCATAGCTCTTCCACCACGGAAGCGGCTGACTCGGAATGCAGAGGAACTCCATTCGTCCACTGCAGATCAGTCTGCAACCTCGTCAGGAGCTGCAAGCAGTCCGTCATCGGCGCCGAATTTCCGCTCATGTTGGAAGAAGTTTGCAGCCAAATCAAACGTTAGCGGACCAATGTCGCATCGTGCATTTGGTGGCAAGCCCCAGTATGACTGTCGTACTTACTTTCAGAAGCTGGCAGAACAGGCCAGGGCCGCCGCCGCTAGTAAAGCCTTTGTTCCTGGTAAGGGCAGAGGCCACTGCTATCGGAATGCCAACAAAGCGAGCCCACGGAGTTCGGATCAAAATGCAGGTTCACCTCGCGTTACGCGAAGCCAGTCGAAGCCGAAGAAATCGCAGTCACCTAAGTCGAGCCCTTCTGAACCGCCTGCACCCGTGCGGAAGTCTACACGCAAGAAATCGATCAACACTCGGTTCGAGGAGTACGACCGTACGGTTGGCAAAAACAAGAAGTCGAAAAGTTTGTCGTCTGATTCAAATGCTGCAGCAGCAGCATCTGAAGCTGGAAAGGAAACAACATCAGCAGCAGGAGATGAAGTGGCGCTTAGTGCCGAGAAGAATTCCCAGCGTAAGCATCGTCGACGTGGGAAACTTGGGAAGGGCGAGTCGTCCACTGATGCTGATGTGTTGTCCGGCATATGTGCTGATGGTGAAGACAGCACATCTCAGTCGCAGCTTGCGAGTGAAATACCACAGCCTGTGTCCGATACAGATAGCAGACTAAGCTGCACTGCAAGTTCTGTCACTGCCGCAGCCCACGAAGGATCTGACTTGAGTGCCAGAACAGAAGATACCTTTGAGCCTCAGCCGTCGACTGTAATCACTGTGCTGCCTCCGAAGTTTCGGCACTTTAAAATCAAAACTGCAGCCGCTACGTTTGACACTTCACAGCCTCAGATGAACGCGGACAAGCCCGCAGTTACCACAAATGAATCCAGTAACTCGGAAGTTGCTGTTTCCATTAAAGCCGAGAACACTGACACGACAGTTACGGTCACACGGGCCGAAGGTGTTGCAAATGAGGAAGAATCTGGGCCTAAAAGTCGTTCGCAGACATCGGTGGAAAATAGCACACTTGCGGAGAGTTCGGGGAGCACTTCGTCGGAGGAACCAAAAGTCAGCCAGAGCCATTCAGTTGGTGGCCGAAAAAGTCTGCTATATCGTTCTGGTGCAGCAACAGAGAGTCAGCCAAATACTGAAGCAAATCATGCCTTGTCGAGCAGCCAGACCGAATCTTCTGTGCCGCAAGCTGCAGATGCAGTAAATGATGTGTCCGTCAGTCTGAAATTGGCAAATGAGAAGAGTGAAATCGGAGCCATTTCATCTGAGGATGTGTCTGCTTCGGAGCACGACAGAGTGTCATCAGAACAGAGCGAGTTGTTGTCGGACAGCACGATAGTGGAAGCTGTGTCGTCCGAGAGCAGTGAGAAGGCACCAAGCAGCACTGGTGATGTACTTGTTGAGCAGCCCATCGAGGCAGTGTCGAGCAAATCATCTGACACCAAGTCACTGTCTCCAAGCACAGCAGATGTGGATCTGAAGACCGGTACTGCATTGACTGCTGTTTCTAACACAACGTTATCCGATTATCCGAGTGCAGTTACTGATAATGAAAGCACACAGAGCACTGAACTCGATTCCGGTACTGCGAGTGTAGATAATGGGACACAGAAATCGGTTGGTCTTACCGAAGTTCCTGCAGATGGTATTGACGACTCTGACAGCCAGAATAAATTGCAGCCGAGTGAAGGCAGCGATGCCTTGGCGAAGTCTCAGTCTTCTGAAGTCGTGAGCACAGCCAGTGTATTTTCCGAGTCAAGGTTGTGCACGACATCTGTCACTACGTTTACGGATTCAAGTAGCATACCCTGCAGAACAAAACCAGTTGACATTGTTGTCGGCAGCACAGTCGAGGAATCTGTTTCTCAGTCTCTGAAACGTCTCCTACCAGATGAGGTAACTGTAAACGATAATGCAAAGAGGAGCCGTGTTGATTCCGTCGACCACTGCACAGACAGACTCTCTGTTGATTTAGACAGTGACAGTACTGCGGCTACAAGTACTGCTGTTAATTTCATTTCGTCATCCAGTGATCACGACAGTCAGATATGTAGTGTGCCAAATAATAAGTCTTACACTTTTGCGCCGGAACAGCCGCAGAGAGCTTTGTCTGGAGGTGTCCGGAATAGTTCGAAGCCGAAAAGATCAAAGTCGAAAGGGACGAAAAACGCAAAGACAAATCGCAAACTAAAACCGAATCGTAGTCACCGAGCGCTGAAGTCTGTTATTGGGGCGGAGCCTCCAGTTGTCGAAAAGTCTCGCGACTCCATTGCCGAAACCCTTACTGCAAAGTCCGAATCAGAGAGGAATGGTGACGAATACGACCCACTGCTGCTGAAGAACTCGCTGGACGGTAATCGCGGAACACCAGTTTCTGACGTGACTGCCGTTGTGAAGTATGCGGTTGCTAATTCTGTCGATAAAGTATGTGATATGAATACTGAAGTGTCTTCAGTGCAAAGCAAGAGTGAACAGAAGACTTTGCGCATTTCACTCGTCGCTCTGAACGAGTCCCACACGCCGGTCCACCGAACGAAGGACTCTCGAATGGAAACTGTTACTAATTCCGATAAACTGTCGAGCAGTTCCCCCGCCATAGCAGTTTACACAACTACGACCGCTTCTGTGGTGAATAATTTGAAACAGTTGACGTCTGGGTGTTCAGTTGCGGATGCCGAACCGCCCATATCTTCCACTGGCGTCGTTATGTCTCAGGACTTTGTAGCACTTGAACACGATAGCTCGACCCTTATGTCTCAGTGCAAGTCTTTGTCAATTGTGCTCGAAAAGATGCACAACAAAAATAGCACACCCCTTCCAGCAGCCGTAGCCAAGCCAGCCGGACGGCGGAGAAAAGACGGACTCGCACGTCACCGTTTCGGTCGTACTGCAAAACCAGAAGTTTCAGCTGATGAGTCATCGCTGGCAGCTGAGAAACCTGAAGCAGAATTGTTACCAGTTGATGATGAGTATAAATTCACGGATGATGCTGTGTCTGATAGTCTTCCTCTGCAGCGGGCACTGAGACCGGAACGCAAGGCATCAAGTCGGAAAGCAAAAAACTCGCTTCCAGTTCCAGACCGGATAGAGACAAGTCCGGCAGCAACAAGTGACAGTGGTTCGCATGGTGCTGCAAGTAGCGTGGATTCGTCTGCCGCTTCTGGTAGTACCGGAGTTACGCCGAACGCAATTCAGAAGGTTCTGAGCAGGCCGGAGACCGGAGGCGGTCGGTCACGGCGCCGAAAACAGAACATACAAGAGGATGAAGATACGAGATCTTTGTCGCCGTTTAGTCAGAGTGGCAGTTCACCGGCTCCTGTTGTTGAGGCATCACTCGATGGTCATAAACTGAAGCTGAGAATTACGAAATGTAGTACAAGTCGTTCAGTCGAAGCTTCTACCTGTGATGCCAAAATAGTGCTTCCACCGTCGTCTTCGGTAGAATTGACTGATGACAATATGGCAGAGTTAAATGCTGTCGATGTCCCATTGCTTGATGATGGACCAGCACCAGCTGTGGAAGTCACATCAGAGCGGATTGGTCACAGACGACGGCAGTTAAAGGTAGAGGGAGTGCGGTCGCGTTTCTTGACACTGCACAAGCCTTCAGGCGTGACTCCGTCGGCAGATCACGTTAAATGCCGACTGGTCAAGGTTGGTCGTCGCCATTGGATGTCCGTTGGCGGAGAAGAAGCTGACGATGCTGATTCAGATACCGAAACGCCTGTGAGAAACAGTCCAGCAGCACCTTCAGTTGACGAAATGCCACAGCATCCGACTCGGGATCGACTAGACCGGCTACTGCTTGTCAGTGAAAGAAAGCCGCAGCGTAGGCGTGGCCGACCGCCGAAGGCAGTAAAAGCAAATTCAGCTGATACAGACTCTCCGGTGGTGTCTGCCAAACGGACTAAAAAGAGAGTAAAAACTGATACGAGCCATCTTGAAATTAGTTTTTCGAAACCAGAACTGCCACCTGAAGTTGTTTCACGTCCGAAGCGAGTGGACCCAGTTCCCTGGCTTGACTGTGAAACGGACAGCTTGGATGCGCAGCCTTATTCAGCTCTAGTTGACAGTTCTTTGCGGACTATTGCAACTGATATTGAAGAATATCGGTCGTGTATATCATCGCCAGCTGAATTTATGTCGAATATCGACCTGGCGATTTCCGATGCACTTTCGGACTGTGGCATAGAGTTTGCGTGCAGCACTGTACTGACACCAAGGTCAACGTTTTTCGTTCCGTCGGAACTTGAGCGGCTAATGGAAGCCCTGGTTCTAGATGACTTGCGCTGGCAGCCACGTATACATACACCGCCAATAACGGCCGCTCAAGAAACATACATACCGCGGTCTGCTGGCATGGCTAGAACGTTTTCGTACAGTAATGGCATTTTGTCGCCGGTTTTTTCGCCACGAAACGACGGTGAAGTGGACCTGTTGTTAAGTCAGCCATCGCTGCGACCGCGGAACTACGCGTTACCTGTAGATGCAAATGACAGCTCAGACAATGACTGCGCAGTTGTTGGTTATGAATACCCAACACAGTGGTATCCCGACTCCGTTGAGCCCCCGTCGCTGTTGGATCAGCCGTTTGTTGATGAGGATTACACGCTGCCGCTGACCTGTCTAACAGACCCGCAGTTATATGGCTGTGTTGACCTCTTTTTCTAGTCTGTCTGTTTCCATTGTTACTTATGTCTTACCTGAGTTATGTAATTTCGTATTAGGTAGTTTTGTTGTAGTGCAGAGTGTTTGTTTCGTCAGCAGTAGGTGTTGGATGGCTGAGCTAGGCGGCACGTAATAGCAAGCTGTATGTCTGTTGGCAAGCCTCTGTCTATAGACATTCGTAAGTGAGCAAAATCCCATACTGATTTGACATAAGTGTGGTTTTTAGGGCTGTAAATTTGCATTTTTGTACGCGCAAAAATGGGCTGTTACATGTTTGTGAAATTTTAATTGAACACATTTGTGTTTAGTATAGTTTTGGCAGAATTGCGGCAGTAGTGCACTGCTTCATTGTGTTGCGTGTTCTGTTGCAAACATGACGTCTTGAATAGAAATGTTTCATTGAAATGAAGTTATCATCAAACACTGAAAGATGCAGGGTGGTTTTAAGTATTGGTAATCTGGCCAGCTCTCTGCATTATACAACACTGAAGCAGTGAAATGTTTTTAGGGGGTATAAACATGTAAATTTATTTCACCGAGAATTAGTGCAATGAAATTTCTCAGTTGATTAAAAACGTCGACTTCTGATTAGTTAAATAAAATTATTAAATTCTCTGTGGGTGAACATTTGAAACAGTTGACGTCTAGTAGTTGAGTCGCAGATGCTATACTGTCTATAGCTTTTGCTGGCAGCATTATATCTCGGGACTCGGTAGCACTTGAATTGTACACATTGAAGATTGTTGTCGCACACGCCGGCATAACACCAAAAAAACTGTACAGTTCTGATATATTTTGTACAAGCAACATTTGGTTCTAATCAAGCTCGGTCACCTGACGTCCCGGCCGGCCTCACTTGCAAGTTTAGTTCGTTGAAATTATGCATTCTTTACAAAGTCCAATTATAACGAGTTGTTTTGTAGACTTTACAAAATCAGTTGGCACAGTGTCAGCCTGGTTTGACAATACGGTTATTTTTGTGACGTGTGTCAAGTTTTTCAGTAAAACACTTCTAAGTAACTGAAAGTGATGTTCTAAAATTTCAATTCTGTTTCGTTTGTATGTGTTTGTAATGTCTCAAATTCTGTATGGTGTGCTGATCTGATCTGTTTTCTATATAGTCTTGATATTGTGATTGTGTGAGTCTGCTCGTGCATGTGGTGTCTATATGCATTGTCGTAATTGGGCACTATTGTTCATTATTAGCAATATAATTGGAGGAAATGTCAATCATGTGGTGCAGAGTTTTGCTGGTCTTCCTCTTGTAAAGCCAGTTTTTTTTGTATTTGAGTGTCTACTGAGCCTCAGTTGTGAGGCTTGGCTATGTGACAGCTTTGATGAAAGTTGTGAAATGTTAACGCCTGCAGTGTAAGTCGGTTATTTGCACTAATTTTGTTCTGAATCAGCTGAATGGTGGTAACTGTGTCGATAGTGGTAATTGCATTTTGTCACATCTGTTGGCTACTGAATCGTTTTGAACATTTCACGTTATGTTAGCACTGGCGATGAAAATAGACTTTGTTGTTTGGTGAATGCACAAGTGTAATAAATTGCGTTAAGTTGATGGCAGTGATACAGAAAAAATGGTAGACTATCTGCCTGCACTAGGATTCACTAATCTCATGGGCCTCCTGCTGGGCATATTCAGCTGTCGGCAATGTCACTGTCTGCACCTTCACAGCAGCAGTTGTGTATGAAACAACGTGACAGGTCAAATAAGGGCTTTTTCTGGCTTCGTTACAGGCCCAGGCCCAGGCCCCCTAAAACTCACGTGCTCTAGGCAGTGGCATAGCCTGGCTGTGGATTACAGGTGATAATTAGTGAATTTGTGATTCTAGGTTCGTAGGTTGACGGTGGATATGCTGTCACACCATTTGTCTTCTTTATTTGTTAGCAGCTGTCACAGATGGCTGTATTTGGCGTTACCACCAGAAAAATAATTGTCGTGTGTATGCTAGTGTGCAGCAATACCAGCTGCAATAATGACAGTCTAGAATTGTGGATTTTTGTTTGACGTTTGATATCTTTTGTACTTACGATATAAATTAGCGATACAGGAGAAAATGGAGAACATTTGGAAACGAACGATAGTAGGAGTTGGGCCATTTTGGGAATGTTGGTTCTTTTTAGCCGTCGTGTACTTGTGTGTTTTGATATTTCTCGGTTTGTTGAAAATTGGTTCAGTATGCCTCAGCTGTTTTGAGGTGCATATATGATGCAGCTGAAATGCAACGTCTACAGCTGTAGCATAAAGTCAGCCTTTTAGTGGACACATACGTTAAGAGGGAATATTATCAGAACTGCTCCGTGCTGGGTTGTCTGACACTATGTTCACAGTCAGCAGCATACTTATGTGAGCAGTTCTTACAGGTCCAGCAGATTAGGTTTATCACATTGGGACCCTTACGCCATGCGTAGAGGCGGTTGCCTAGAGTTGTATTACTGTAACATGGTGGAATGGTCCTAGTGGGATTCAAGCCTTATCTGAAGACCAACTGGTTTCCTTCAGTGCTCTGACACTGTTGGTTTGGTCATATGACCTGTAAAAATCGTCGCCGAAATGACCTATAATGTGTTGAGTGGGACGTTAAGCCTCTAAGGCAACTAAACTGTGGTTAGTTTGGTTCTGTTCTTTGCGTTTTCCTGTTCGTCTTAGTTGTTGTAGGTGTGGTTTATCAATTACTACTACAACCATAGAGCAGTATGGTGATTAGTGATTGGTGATGGTACACTTGATGCCACATTGGGACTTTGCGAGGCCACGAACTGTAGAGTACTGTTTGAGTGAGCTCTTTGTGAAAAACTTAACGCCAGAAGGTCTCACAAAGTTGCATACTAAACAAGACCTTGGGTCGACACAGAAAAACCAAAGAAAGTAATATGCTACACAAGCCATTTTAAGAAACTACAGCACACATAAATTTATTTTAATAGCAAATATTTTCTGAAATTTGTTAGCCGTTATTTGTTTGGTTTGTGCCTAAATGTGGCACTGGGTACACTGGACTTTTTTACTGTACACCCAGCCAGTGGCTTCCTCGCTGTACCTGATGTAATGACCCACCCGTTAGGGGCTAATGTACCAGCCTTGTGTTATCTGTTATATGGCCCGGATGTGTGAGGTGGTTAAACATGTATCTGACCCGATATTGTCAGTGTTTGTCAAAAGGTTGGATCTGCGATATTCTTTGCACTGGAAAGGGTTAAGTTGTATGGTACATCTACTTACTTGTGTTGGAGTAGCACTTAATGGCCAGTTAAGTTGTTGTTACATGAAGTAGCTCTGTAGTCCACACCACATGACACTGGATGCATTTTTCGCTGGTCTAAGTTGTATTGTGGTGAAGGTCTGTACTGTGAATTCAGAAGTTTAATGTGCCATATCGTCACCTGTACAATTTCTGCGGATCATTTCAGTGTCACCGACTCTTGTGGCCAAAAACAAGACTACAGGCGTTCAGTACCGCATTAAGTGCACTGGGTGTCAGTGCCGATGTCGCAAGGCATAAACTTTGCTGTTGCAGAATTAAGTTTTCGACAACAGTTTGCAAACACTTACTTTTACTAAGCACATCTGGATGTATCGTGTTTAAAAATTCATAAGTATCCATGTGAAAATCATGGAAGCCGTTTCATATTAAGACTAGACCTAGTCTGTTTCTTCCGGGCTTTGTCATCAGAGGCAACTAAACTGTGGTTAGTTTGGTTCTGTTCTTTGCGTTTTCCTGTTCGTCTTAGTTGTTGTAGGTGTGGTTTATCAATTACTGCAGCCAGTCGATTGGCCGGAAAGACACTACACCGAGGCCTCTTGCAAAAACCATGTTGTCGGGAAATGCCAATTTCGTCAGTTTTCTTGTTATTGCATTATTACGCAGTTATAATTTCGTGGTCACTCTTCGCTGTTTGGGCCTCTGTGTGATCCATTGGAAATAGTGCGCGAAGTTAGGTCAGACCCCTCAACAGTACTTGGGACCCCACAGACTTGTAATACACGTACTTGGGGAATTAATATGGGTCACTTTGCTCTTAGCCTGTGATATATTGTAGACCTGAGTTTTGCGTAAGTTTTTCCTAAGTTTATCGGATTTTATAAAGTTATAATTTTCACAGAATTTTAAATTTAATTCACTATTGCAATATTAAGACTTACTAAGCTCTTCCTATATATATACAGACAATTTTGTGAAAAAATGTTACGTTATTTTGGAGGAATTGCATT
>Ga0049105_1001049_pt1 | contig 11395 bp, 12 predicted proteins | sample WorMetvaBAHAMAS1_FD_61260 | JGI IMG/M metagenome (GOLD analysis project Ga0049105, IMG submission 61260) | Worm MetaG Olavius vacuus BAHAMAS.1 | ecosystem: Host-associated > Annelida > Digestive system > Unclassified | place: Germany: Marburg | collected 2013-04-09 | reverse complement strand
AACAGTAAAAACAAATATTATAAGCCAGACTAAAATAGTGTGATTTCAACGGTTTTCTGGTCCACCACGTCAAATGCTGCAGTAAAGATACATAAATTGCATAATTATCAGTATCTAAATGCTTCCTAACACTTATGAATATGGGCAATATTACAGCCGACAGTTGCCAACTTAATAAACCTTTTGTTGCAGCTGCTGCTCTAACTGCCGCTCTGCATTCTTCAGTTCACAGGTGAAAGCTTCAATATCTCGTTCATGTTCACGTCGCAGTTTATTCATCTCCAGCTCGAGCTGCTGCTGCAGATTATGAACCTTCTGTCGCTCCTGAAATACGGCAGCAAATGATTTAAAAACAAAAACGAGAAAACTAAACCTATGACTCCAGAAATATAATCAAATTTTTATTACAAACATAACAATTATTAAAACATTAGTAAAATTATTACAAAAATTATAAGTTAAGCAAATAATACATAAGTTTGATTGGTGTAAATGACAAAATGTATCACCAACGACAGCCAAGCTGATAGTAAATTATAGCTGGTAACTAAGACAGCAAAGCAAAAACAATGCAAACCTTGTCTTGAAATTCTTGTGCGAGATTTTTCATGTTCTTGTCGTGTTCAAATTTTAGACGATCAATGTCCGTTTGATGTGTCGCTTCCAACTGTTCTCGTCTTTCTTTCAGTACAGCTTCCATCTTTCAACAGAACGTAAGTGAGGAATCAGATGTTTATCGACTAAATACTCAAACTCCAGCAATGAATGTTGTCATAAGGGCAAAAAAACAATATAGCTCTAGCATAGAAAGAAAACATGCACAAAATCGTAAGCCTCAAACTAAGCCGACATGTTCTAGTGTACATGTGACTGCGACTGGGCACACTGTGGTACACAATACAACACAGCACAGAACAGTTCTAGTTCTAGTAACCTTCCCTCTTATCATCACTGCTCAAATTTTTCTGCTAAAGACTATAAGGGCATGTTATTATAAGAACAGCTAAATAAAATAAAATATTACTAGCATGTTATAAATAACTATAGAATTAATCACTAAAAACTAAAGTAAAACCCAACCGCTTTCTCCAGGTCTTCCACAGCCAAACGCCTGTCCTGTGCAGACTTCAGTTCTAATTCTTTGGATTTACACTGTTCACGTTGCAGCTCAGACAATTTTCTCTCCACATCGGTCATTTCCTGCATCATATCACAACTATCATGTCATGAACTATGACAGACGACAGTGATTCATTACAATACAGTCACACGTACTTCACAGAACATCTCATTTCATGAGTGCTGTAGTCGCTATGATTTGCAGCCAACAGAGCGTGCCATATTCAACATCATACAGTTATTGTAATCTGCTTCTAATTCTGTTAACAGGCACACATCAAGTACGTGGTTCACAGTCTGCTGTTGTCTCTATTCAGAGTTAACTGATTTGGCAAGGTGGCGGCTTGGCTTCGTGGCAACGGCGTTGCGCACATCAACAATGTTACCCTACATCGGGCCCGGCTAGTACTGCGATGGGTGACCGTATCCAGGTTCAATACCCAGTGCGGGACATTTATCTTGGTATGTGAGCAGCCACTCAGGTCAACTCAGCCTGGCCATCCCTAGGTGGGTAGATGAAATGAGTGCCAGCCAAAAAAGCGTGATGTCTTGCAGCTGGGGTGTAAAGGCAGGTATGGTTCGTGTGTGGGTGGCAGGTAAACTGTGTGATCCTACTGTTACACACAGGCCGTATCTGAGCGCTTTAGAGATCGATAGAAATACAGATTCCACCCAGATAAATATCACACATGAGACACGGCAATGTCAAATGTTTAACACTGTCGACCTTGACCTTCACTCAAGAGATCTCTAAGCCACACTCAGGAGCTTATAACACAACCAGACTCACCCAGTACAGTACAGAAAACAAAGCTTGTTGTAAAACACACACAACAAAACATCTAAATGTAACCTCGCTGTATTTGTTCTCCAACTCCATTCGCAGCTGTTCTAACTCTGCCGAATGCTTTGCTTCCAGCTCGGTGCGTTTATCTTGCATGCCAGCCTCAAGTCTTTCCCGCAAACATTCAAGCTTCTCATTCAACTCGGACTCCAGACGGTCTTTTGCTGCCCTGCGGTTACGCTCAGCCTGCACACAGTTCCTCGGTAATTTGACATTTTTTCATACACAGATACACCACACAAACAAATCTACGACAATACTGACTAATCAGGAAAGTTATTTACATCACTTAATATATAATAGAATTCTAATTACTTTCTGTTTCATCAGCCACTTCTGAACATTATATTCTGTTTTTGTTCTCTTTACATTGTGACATTTCTGGTTTATTGCTATTTATGCCACTAAAAAATTGCAGTACAGAACAGAATTAATACTACACATAAAAAAATAATTAACTACAGAACAGTAATAGGTGACAATGACTCCATTATTAAATAATGTACTAAATTTAAAATGCTGCATATTTTCAAGTTACCCGATCACTTTCATCAGCCTGTGATTTAGCAGCCATCTGTTCGGACTCAGACAACGCTTCAACTTCCCGCTTCAGTTTGTTTGTCCTTTCTTCCACTTCACGTCTGCAAGCACAAATTTTATCCAACAAATTGACACCCGTAGTTGAAAAATACATCTTACATGTAAAAATTTCCTTTCAAACAATTCTCAAGTTTTCCACTGTCAGAAATCTTCAAAATCCGGCCTAACTTGGACCACATCTAGAAAAAAACTAACTAAATCCAGCACCGTAGACTATGCAAAAGCACCAAATTTTATTAAATGTTTTGTAAGCAATACCAAATAAAACTGTGTATATCGTGAATTTGAAATTTTTAGCTGATACCTGATCTTTGATTTCTCCTCAGTCAGCTGCTGCTCGATGTCTTGCTGCAGCTTTCTCAACTTCTCGGCATGAACTGCCTTTATCTCGGCCTCTTCTCGCTCTGTTTCATCCTTGATCTGCAGTCGAACTTTCCTGCAGCCAACATCACAACATCCTTCTGCGTTACAGAGACTACAACTGACATTACACATATTAAAGTCAACATAGCAGTCAGTCTCAATCAGTTAGGCACATATGTCGGCACATTTAAATGACCAGAATCATATGGCAATCTGAAATGGTAATCTGGTTATAAATTTAGATACAGCAGTATCTGAGATGACATACATCAGTAAACTAATGTTGGCCAATATTCAAGCATCAATAAATATGGTTGCTTCGAAGAGGAAATGTTATACAAGAGGGTGTAACGACATATTTACATGTTCATTGTTGCCAGTGACAGAAAATAACACTTGTTTGTGTTAGCACAAACTAAAATAAAGCTTACAGATTTGCACTACTTAATGATAAATGAAGTCACCGATAATCACAACACGTACAGTGAATGTTCATCACTTACTTGATAGCAGACTCTTTGTCTATCTTAGCTTTACGCGTTTCTTGTTCAATTTCCTCCTCAACAGCATCAGACAACTTTTTCAGCCGAGCATCTTTCTCCTGACAGACGAGCCAAATCATATTCCAACTCAACAAATGAATACACGATAACCAACATCTATAAATACGTCTCCGACATCATTCCTCGATTCTGTGTAATATTTATATCGTGTACTATATTGCTGGTGATATGCTACAAACCTTTATTTTTTTGCAACTCCGTGCATATATCAGAGACATTTGTAATAAATATTTTTTGTAATAAACTCAGCGCACATCATCTACCTCTGCTGATCCACAAGCCTAGAGAGTGAATATATCACAAGTTTAATAGACACATTTCCCACTAATCAATAAATCTGCAACCTACAATACTGTAACTTATTTTTCTGTATTACTGTAAATGTTTGAACAAAGAAGGTATGCTAAACCTATTTCCTGAATGTAGTGTGTACTCGTAAATCGGTTAACGACATGTGAAGTATGCAGTGTGAAAATAGCGGGAAAACAGAAGTACAAACATTGTGAAGTCGCAAGTGAATACAGTGAATACAATACAGCCTGCTGCTCTACTAATAGGTGGCGTCGTGGTAGAGTGTCGGACTTGCGACCAGAAGTCGTGGGTTCGAGTCTCAGCCGGGCACTACGGCGTAAAAACTATGGGCAAGTTTCTCACACCTATGTGCCTCTGTCACCAAGCAGTATAACTTGGTACCGGCAAAAGCTGGGGAGTAAACAGACACGCTGCGCGATACATTAGCCCCGTATTCGTGGCCTCACAGTGTAAGCTGGTGTCTGGCTGAGGGCTATAGGAAACGGAGATCAGTGCCGCCCCATGGGCCCTTGTGGCTTGGGAAGGACTTTACTTTACTTTTTACTCTACTAATAATTCATGGCAAAATATAAATCATTGATTATAGCAACACCTTTTCAAGCTTCAATTCTTCAGCATGTATCTCTTTCTCCATGGCATCAACCAGTGCCCTGAAAAAAAACACACAAATTTCAGCAATTTGCGGAAAAAAACGTTAGAAGTGAGGAAATGAGTAGAGTAGAGTAAACATTCCATGCCTCAAACATTACTCGACACACAGTAGGTGTAAATGAGTCTTTCCACGCAATCAACTGCACTGATACTGACAACCGAACTCACAACACCAAGAGAAATAATGCTAAAAAACTGATAAACTAAATCTAAGCATACACTAATCCCAACACTAGAAAATGCACCTTACTGAACACAACTGCAGTACACAGAACAGAAGAGCTCTAATAATCTCTCGACAATCATGACTGCACAGATACTGCCTACAGCAGAATCCGTCTACTGGAGGACAGAAAAAAGTTACAAAGTTGCAAATGAAAATTTCAATAGAAAACAAGTGTCAATTAGTCAATTATGGTAACAACCTCTACAGATTTATCAATGACGTGCAGCTAAGTTGAATGTTCATCGAGTTACAGCAGAAAAAAACAAAATCAGAGGTTAACAATTATGTAATACATTGTGAGCTGTTTCATCAAGGATGTGACACCAAACAAATGAACAGTTTGTAACAAAGTGGCTGCTGCTTTTTTTGGTGACAGACATCAGAGGACAGAACAACACTATATCAACTCACACTTAATTCAAAATTACAATTCAACAATTTAGCTTACTTCCTATTCATAGCAGCAGCAGCAGCAGCAGCAGCAGCAGGAGGTTCAGCTGTGTCTTGTAAGGAATTCTGTACATTATTGATCTTTCTGGCCTCGCTTACGCTCTTTCCTGTCGGCTCCGGCCGGTCACTGGCCGATCTCAGGGACTGACTAATTCCCAAGTCACGTTCCTTCACAACCAGCAACATTAACAACACAACTGTTCAGCCACTACTGGCAGTCCAACTACGACTACAGCCAATCATTTCAGAATTAAATATTCTATCACAGCAAAGTAGCCTATCATAAAATACTCCAGTTGTTTTTAATTCATGCTGCAGTTTCAATAATTTCTAAATTAAAACTACTTCTAGTACAAGGGATTTTCAAATGACCATGCAGTGTACTGTAATCTTAATAAAAATAAAGATTGATTGATTGAGCAAGGTTGAACTTCCCACCAAACACATTATAGGTCATATCGGAGACGATTTTTTACAGGTCATATGACCAAACCAACAGTGTCAAAGCACTGAAGGAAACTAGTTGGTCTTTCAGGTAAGGCTTGAATCTCACCAGAACCACTCCACCAGGTTACAATAATACAACTCTAGGCAACCACCTCTATGCATGGTGTAAGGGTCCCAATGTGAAAAATAAAATAAAAATAAAAAATGAAAATAAAGCCTTGCACTAATAATAACTCCATCCACTCAACTGCTGCATAACCCACAAAACTGCAGGCACAACACAATGCGTTATCTACCCTCTCAAATGCATCATGATACACAGTAAAAGATACTCAACAATTTTTCGGCATCAAGTTCTCTCAGATACTGTACTAGCTTTACTAGAAATAAGCTAAAATTTTATTCTGAAATAAAATTTAAAGTGCAATGCCAGTACTCTCACTAACAGAATGCATCAGAAATAAGCTCAGAAGAGATTTTTAAAATGTCAGATAATGTGACTGTTTTATGCAAACTCTATACATATCAGTTCAAACCAAAATAGAAAGAACAGCATTCCAATGCCAGCGATGTAAATCTAACAGTAGCAACTGTTTTGTTGGCAACAGTGGAACAGCAAATACAGAAATACAAATTTACATGAATTCCAATTGGCGGCAACAGTTCTTCAACTCGTGCTGACAAGTTCTGGTCCAAAATTTCCTGCAAAAACATACTGTTGTTATTAATATTCATAGCAATAAGAAATTTAACCACAAAAAATGAAGCACAAAGTTCAGATGTACAGAAAAACTGAGTGACGATATTATTTTCTATCAGTGTCCTATAGTAACCAGTGGCACATCTTGAAATGTTTCCAAAATACCTCCAGACACTGGTCGAAAATCACCAATTTTTTACACCTACCTGTATTTAATGACCCTGAAAATGAGTATCACGATGGAATTTCACTGCATTGTCCGGTAAAAAAACTAGCATGATGGAGCGATGAGGTGATTAAAAAATTCTGATCGTATATGTTCAGCCATTTTGATAGTTCACAAGTGTCGCAGAAGGAAAGTCGGAGAGATGAACAGAAAGAACGGCCACGACATATACCACACTTTCACACAATGCGTCGTTTGGTAATTATCAACTGTCTGATCTCGTAATAACGTATTAAACAGACACAACTTACAAGATCTTTGTGGAACTTTCCACTCTCGGCATCTGAAGAAGACGGACTAACCATACGATTAGCCACGTTGTCTGGCTCGCTCAACCCAGACTAAATACACAACATTTAAAATTGATGCTTAAGAATAATAAAAAACAATTTCGTACAGAAATGTCTAGTTATTTTTAAGAATGTAGTTTTTGTCACAGTACACATTCGGTAGTTGACAATTTTATAATTAAAAAGTCAAACTCGATAATAACGTTCAACTTGCAGTGCAGAAATAAGAACTCCTGTATCATCATCATCATAATCATAACGAAAACTTATAAGGCGCCCCTCACAGGGGCTCAGCGGTGCCGTACAATCCAGTGTCAATAATTACACACAAAAAAACTAACAGAAAAGTGCTAAAAACTAATAAAAAATTACGACTATAAAAGACCAAAGAAGCGTGTCTAGAGTTTCTTGCAGAAGCTGGTACGAAATGAAATCAGTATGGTAGTGTGTTCCAGGCACATGGCCCGGCAATGGAAAATGCTCTGTCAGCATAGTTCACCTCCAACTTTATGTATGCTTACCTCATAATCAACGCCAGGATGTTCGTTAATATCTTTCATGTCAAGGCTAAACTTCTTGTCCAAGCGATCACCCTTTCATACACACAAGTACACCTACATGTATATCTGATGACACATAACATAAAATTAACGATCTTTAAAGTACATGTATTTCAAATTATAACTTGAAGTACTTTAAAATGTGCATGTAATGTACTCTAGAACAAGCAGTAACACGACAACACGACACAGCAAGAGTCAACTGACAATGACATATTAGTCTTAATTACTAATCTTATCTTTCACAAGAAACTAGATTGCTGATTTTACTGACTGATTTCACAATGAAACACAGTTTAACATCTGACGACAACGAGCAAAATCTAACAACGAAACATCACTTGCATCTTCGTCATCTGAAAGATTCAGCATGTAGTTGACGTTTTCCTCTCGGCCCGTAGAAAGAGCACCTCCACTGCGAGCAGTACCACTCAAATCAAGTCCGAGAGAATCGGACTTCAGTGAACTGTGAGACATGTGTAGATATGACTGGACGTTACACATCACAAGTGCACATCGTTACAGCACAGAACTGAAGAAAGTACAGGAAACTGCCAGGGACCAAAAAAACTTTTGCAGCATTGAGCAAAACGAGTTCCAAATATATCAGGCTCACTGTTTAATGTTTTATCTGTATTAGACCAAGTTCTGTTATCTTTAGAACTTTCTAACTCATGACACAAAAAAATCACACAGACAAGTTGAAGAAGAGCAAGGTTTAACGTTCCACCAAACACGATTTAGGTCATATCGAGGACGGGTTTTTATTAGTCAAATGACCCAACCAATAATGTCAAAGCACTGCAGGAAGATAGGTTCTAAGGATAAGGCTTCAATCCCATCAGGTCCACTCCACCACTCTTGCAATAATACAACAACTATGCAGTATGAAAAAAAACACACAAAATACACAGACATAAACATAAATGAATCTACGGAGAGTAAAATGGGACCAGTGTCACAGAACCCAATTCAGAGAACTGTAAGAACTGCTCATCTAAGTGTGCTTATGACTGTGCACAACTTCACAGAACAGTTCTGATAATCTCCATTCTTACCTCCAGACAAACATCACAGCTCAGATGTTGTCTATCGGAGGAGATGGGGTGCACAGACAAGCACAAATACCTAATACAATTCAACTACAAAAGTGTTCAAGAACTGCATACGTACATTAGCGCAGTATGTTGGCAAAATTATTTACGAACTGCCACACTACACTAACTGATGCACTAGAACTCACATCTAATGATCCTTTGAGATAAGCTTCAGCCGAATTCCGCATCGGTTCTTCAGTCGACAGGCGTGGACCCATTGCAGACATCTTGATTGGCTCACCCAATGATCCAGTCAGTTGAGCAGTTTTTGCCTGGGAACCACCGGTGTCAGTCTGAACCAAAAGAACGAGAAGTCAGCAACACAAGATTACAATAGAAAATGTTAGCAGTTTCTTCATTTCAGCAAACAAAGCATAGCACAATACGATAACTTTTATAATCAATGTCCATATTATTGCAACATTGATGCAAAAATAATGCTAAAATAAACACTACCACAAACAAAGCACATATTACGAGCAAATCACCAGGGCAGGTTGGCTAGAAAAACTTAAGTCTTGCAGATAACTGCAACTTGATATTTAACCACTGGTCAAACACTACATAAAGCATGAACATGATGACCATTACAAGCATGTCAAACCACCAATCGCAAGTACTGACACTATGACACTACTGAAACTATGTCCCAGAAACTACAGTCCAGAACGTCATTCAAGCATGTCAGTAGTACACTTAAAAGATGCTACCTTGACAGCTTGATTGCTCTGCAGTGTTACTAAAGATTTCAACATTGGCTGAGCAGACGACGCAGACTTCCACTGACCATCTGACAATGTCTTCAGAGGTGCCAGACCCTGTAAATGACACGCACGCACACACATACATATACACACACATATAACATAATGACATAACAACGTGTGTAAACTCAACAACTACTGCACAAATCTAGAACAGAAAACCAAAAATGTAGCAGTGTCCATAAAGATCGTCTGGTGATCAAATTACAATACACTCATCAATGAACAGCCTTGTTAGTAGATGATACCTTAGCAGTGGTTGTCATTGTTCCCATCTGGCCAGTGTTTGACAGAGATTCTGAAGGTCTTTTCAATGGTGCTCCTGAAACGTAGGTAAACAAAATAGTAGCTGTGCTCTAAAATACAGCTTTTGACACATCATAACTAACAAGTAACAAATACTGATATGGAAGCCAAAACAAGAAAGATGTAAAATAAAAATACAGTAAGAGATAAATATGATATCAAACATCGACTAAAAACATATCAAATACACAAAACATGTTAACCATACACGGTGTTCTATAATTAAGCATCAGCATAACTTAGTCAATATGCCATTTATATGCACAAAACTTTCTAGACCAGAGTGGAGACAATGACAATGCTCACAAACCGCATATTGGCTAAGATATGTCACTGAAAGCTAGGGGTTCTCTTAATTATGGAACACTGTGTACATATTTATATCACTGTTATACCTGGGAACTTCATAAACATTTGTCAAATTAGATGAAACTGTAAAAAGGTAATGTTATTTTGAAGTCTTCCACATAATCACTCGACTGGAGTTCACTGACTGCAACAGGATTAAACACACACAGGGAAAAGACTCACAACCGCAGAGAACTAAAACAGAGTTTCACTGCCTCCTATGACACTTGAGCCTGGAAACAGATTATGCTTACACTAGTATCAACCTCTATGAAACCGACTACTAAATTCAAGAACTAAATCAATTACCTGCAATTATAAATTAATTATATCATCTATCAATTAACATCACATTACCTGCGCGTTTTTGTTTTTCTCGAACGACCATTTCTCGGTAGTACTCATCACATGGATGGTCCCATATACTATCACCAGTTGCAAAATTAAAGTAGTAGATGTCACCGTTTGCATCTGCGCTGTAACATATACGAACTCAGCTCTTTCAAAAATTCTAATATGATGACAGTAAACTCTGCCATGTTTTATCAGTCATGCAAAGCAAAGTACAGTAATACACACAGTAAGTTAGCAAAGAAAAAACATAATTTTCTTATTCCACTTACAAAAATACAAAAAGTACTATAATTCAGCAGCTTTTTGACAAACATGGAAAGATCAGAAACTTTCAAATAACAGCTCCAGAGACCATCATCCACGAACAAAAATGGATTTTTACAAATATAGTAGCAATGAACAATATATTTATTTGTACAAAAAGTACATGCAGTACAGTAACAAAAAATTTAAAAAACATACAACAGGTCTTTTATATAACATTATACACGGAAACAATACATGAAAAGTTCTCAAACATCTTTGATGTGTTACCATGGTTTCCAGTTTTCTGGCAATGGTGCATTAATGCCTTCACGTGCAATGTAAAGCAGGTCTTTTTCTCTGTCTGGATCAATGCCTATCACTCGTGCATATTCATAAATCTCTGAAAAACAAACATCGGGCAGTAAGTAATATTTGTTGTGTGCAAAATGCGCTGAAATAAGTGGACAAACTATTCTATCACTAATAACTTCAAAGACAAGTTAGCTGGTACTGTCTGATATATATTGCTACAATGCTTGCACATAAATAAATTTCAACTATTTTTTAAAATCAATCCTTGTAGTGTTGTTACGAATCTCAAAATCTTGTAAGCGGACGGATTCGGACGGATTTTTAAAAAATCCGCGAATCCGGACGCGGATTCAGATTCTGGATGAAAGTATTATACAGTATATACTCGTGTATAAGTCGCAAAATTGACGACAAAATCATGCCTCAAAAGTTGGAGGGCGACTTATCGCCGGGTCTATACTAGCACGCCGCCTAGATCTCTTACTCCGGCTGTCCTAGAATGTTATAATTGCTCACTGAAGACGACGGTCTCACTTAGTACAGCACGCCGGCCGCCGCCGTCTCCGGCTTTGCTGCTACAAGTAGACCAGTGTGTCACGTGATGTCTGCTCCTATAG
>Ga0049105_1001048_pt1 | contig 11397 bp, 4 predicted proteins | sample WorMetvaBAHAMAS1_FD_61260 | JGI IMG/M metagenome (GOLD analysis project Ga0049105, IMG submission 61260) | Worm MetaG Olavius vacuus BAHAMAS.1 | ecosystem: Host-associated > Annelida > Digestive system > Unclassified | place: Germany: Marburg | collected 2013-04-09 | reverse complement strand
GATCACAGTGAATTACACAAATAAGCAGGAAGGAAAGAACTTCTTGCAGACATTAGCTAGTTGCCTAATTTATTCATAGGCACTCCTAGAATATATAATTTCATTTTGTTGTTGATCAAATGGGTACGTTCTTTTAGCACGATGTTACCTTCTGTGAAATTTGGGGAAGATAAGGTGCTCATTTTCTTTATTCTCAATGAAAACTGCTAAAACCGTGCAACTTTAAGTCTACCCCTAATTTCTCGGGCAGATTGATTAGATAAATCAGAGTGATATTGTTGAATGGTACACTGTTGTCAAATAAATCTGGTTCGATAAAAGAACGCACCCAAACGATCAAAAATTACGCATTGTAGCGGTGTGCTGGAAGTGCCCATGCATAAATTAGGCAACTAGCAAATTATGTTGACATACAGGAAGGACACAACTGTGACGCAGATCATATGCTTTGTTAGCAGAAGTATATGTTACAAGTAACTTTGAATTCGCACAAACAATTCACTGTCAGCCACACTGAGAGCCACACTGAGATAGACAGACACAGCAAAATGACAAAATCAGAGGACTACAACGACACGTTAATACACACACCGGGCCATAACACGTACTGAGTGACAGTGTATACAATCACAATGCAACAATTTGTAACCATTACATACTGTAAAACCAATTTTTTTCAGGTGCCCTTTATTTCGCAAATTTCGCGAGCCTGGCAAGTTGGCGAAAATAACGGGCCGCGAAAATTTGAATACAGTAGTGTTTCAGTGTAGTAGGAAGCAAAAACGCTAAGATTACGGGGTCCAAAATAATTAAATTGACTCAAACGCCAAAATTAAGGGTGACCAAAATTAAGGGTTTTACAGTATTTTTCCTAAAATGAAAGCGTCTCCTGCAGTAAATAAGTAAGCAGGTAAAACGTTGATTTATATAGTGCATTATCGCAAGAACCTCTAATGTGCTGAGCACACTAATATTGTCTGAAAAGCAGCGTTTTCAGTGACTGCCGTAAAGTATGCTCAGTGTCATCATGTAAAGTCAAACTGTGTACACAAACAGGACACGCAGTTTAGCCTACGCTGATTAAATAAGTGCAACAAAATGAAGAAAATGTGTATAAATCAAAAACACAACACTAATTGCATTAGTGGGACTAAAGTCAGCATTTTTAAGCAAGTAGGTAACAGTATTTCGCAAATACGAAAACCGTCACCATGTGCCGCGATCATTTAACTCCCAAACAGAAATGTAACGATCAGAATAATGCAATCATCAAATAACGATGAACGTAACATTCACGGCTACAAAAATAAAGCTGCGTGTGACACTGTACATAGATGTGAGCTGTAAAAGCCGTGCGTACAATGGGACGTGTGCAAAGACTGCCAGTGCATCAGATCAGACCAGTCCAGTTAGCTAATGGACTGCAACATACAATACGACGTCAAGGTGTTCAACGAGCACTCGACAGCTGACAAGTAGCCAGCGTAGTCTACCACATGACATCACAAAAATATTTAAAATAAAACTAAAACAAAAAATAAGGAAAATGATCAGAGAGACAACAAAGTTAGTCTAATGGCTAAGGTACCCGAAGCAGAATAATGAGCGAGTGATGGTTGGTCAGAGTGGCGATGATGAAGATGATGATCTAGGGTATGTGAAACGGAGCGAGAGTAAAGGAGGCAAAATCTCGAGATGCCTAAAGAAATATTCTTTCATTACAATCATTGCGAGCAACAGATAAAAGGACTGAATGGAGAATGACAGTTCACACTGTGACCAAACCTCACAGCAGGGACGGCTGATGACACAGGCAAAGGACAGACGACAATGTGGCCTCCTAAAATGGCCGAAGGCTAGTCGTGTTCACTAGCAAAATGCATATTCAGTGCAACGTTTATTCTGACAAACCAATCACACTGAACTATGACGAATATCCACATTTCTCTAGTACAGTAACTAACAGCATTACTGCACGCAGTTATCACTCGAGCTGGATTACTATTTTTTTGCATAATACTGACTGACAAGAGTAGTGGCCATCTTACATTTGATCATAAGCACTCGGAGAGCGCATTACCTCCGCCAAATTTAGCAAAAATGCCACATCTTGCAATGCTGAAATGCATGCTCCTTACTTATTTACTGTCCTATGCAAAGTAATGTCACCATCTACACTGTGTGCCAAAAAAACATCCACCTTTTTTTCTAAATATCTCCGTCAAAAATTAACAGATTTTAATGATTTTTAGTGTGCTAAATCGACTGAATTCTTGAGACTTCAAGACCTGAAGTACTTGTCACCGGGCCTGCAGTCCACGACAACAGCACTAACTACGACACATGTATTTAGTTCCTAAATACCCAAAACAAAATCACAGAAAGAATATGGAAGGGACGTAAAGTGACATCGGCAATGCAGAGATAACGGAATGACACGCAATCTGCTGACATGATAACACTGTACTAATATAATCACGTCTTAAATACTTCTCTACAACAGTGCAGCTAAGTCTCCACATACATGATGCAGTAAGCAGACCAGGGTAACCAGAGACCAATGTCCACCACAAATTACGCTCACACTATGTTGTTACTAAGAACAAATTTATGCGCGCTTTTCCTCTGTGGAAAGAAGCAATATCGGCTTCAAATTTTAACACAGCGTGCAGAATCATCTCAGTTTCATTTTTTTGGAAATATGCTATTTTAGATGGAAAACGGCCGTTCTGCGTTTTTGAGCCCCCCTATGGGGGTTTAGAGCTTAGAGGCAATGTACGATGTTCATCTTAGGCTCATTGGAAAGCGCACAGTTGACTTCCTAATTGATGCTACCGCTGAGGCACTACGAGTGAATATCGACTGAAAATCAGTGATTTCGCTCCTATGGCGGCCGGTTGACCCAAAATTTCAGGTAGAAGTGGTCGCCCCCAGCCAACCATTCTTCTTCTCAGAAAACTAGACTAAGTGATCCTTCGAATGGTATAAAAATTGTCCAAAATGTCGGAACACAAATAGAGACCATTCTGTTGGAGTTTCAAGCTGGTCGAGCTTGTTTTCACCAAGAAGACCCTGGCACAAATCTTGGTCTAGTAATCACACAGCATCGGTTTCCAATGCAAATGGAGACGCAATAAGAATAACATAGAGGATCTGATGCAAGTTAAGACATGACAGGTACTCTGCCAGTTTACTAACGACAAGCACTGTATCTCAGGTAAGTTGAAAAATGGTATCATGTACAACAAATCCGAAATATACGTTTCGCGGGACATTTCAATCTAAGCACGTGTTCCAAATTTCCCCGTCTGTGACATCGTCTGTAAATGTTCACTGTGCAGATGCTGTCATTATAAGCAGTACATAAGTAAGTAACAAAGTGCTGGTCCTACATTTTAGACTGCTAATAAGCTCAGCAGGTTTTTCACTCTGAAATGCAAGAAGCGTGAATACCACTCAAATGGCAGAAGCAAATTTCGTGACCCTACACGACGTCAGCATCACTACTGTGAAAAAATCCATACAATAGACAAATGCATGTCCAACAAATATATACTCCATATTTTTCATATTTAAAAATTAGCGACGCGTAACATTTACAACACAACCTCTGCAAAACTACATTCTAACTTTCACACATTAACTAATAAATTTCCAATAAATAAATATATATTCCGGACTTTTCATATTTTAAAAATTAATGAAGTGGCACCATTTTGTAACTTACAGCATTTGCAGCAACGTAATTTCAACACAGAACTTCACTCGTCCAACAACACTCACCATGCATATTGGAATAAACAAAAGCACAAAAGATATAATACGGCATAATCTAAGCAACAACTCGGCATTTCAAAAGCAGTAAAAAGTGCAGTTGGTTTATGTGCGGCTAACAGGGCCATAACTGCGGGGCATTCTGGATCTTAAAAATCCTAAAATAAAAATTTAAAGGGAAAATTTCACGTAGAATTCTGGAAAACACATTTAGTTCAATTTGTAGATATTCGCAGCCACAAAATGGATTTCATTGGTCAAAGACACTAAAATGCATTTTCAACCAGAACAAAATGGATTTCATTGGTCAAAGACACTAAAATGCATTTTGAACCAGAACTCTACCCCAGACCCTGCTGGGAAAGCTCACAGCACTCTTAGACCATTTAGCTAGGTGCAGGGGGCGCTTCACAGTGAAAGAAAAGGGAGAGAAAAATGAAAGGAAAGAAATAAGTAAGATTTCTAGTCAGCGCCCTTAACATTCAGACACAAGACGTCGCTGCCGAACTAACCAAACACAAACGTTTTCAACGAGCGTTTGGATTGTCCGAAGGTGATGTCCCGTTGCCGAAGCTGTTCAGGCAGACTGGGAAGGGACGGACAAAAACGGAAGGAACGAAAAGAATAAAGGGAGCAAAACACCCCTACCCCCCCCTCCAAAAAAAATTTCTGGTTATGGCCTGGCAGCACACTGTGTTTAAAATATACTCTTAGCATTCTGGTTCATTTTCCACCCAATGACAATCACCGTGATACAATCGCCAACTTGACACAGATTGCCTAGACTTAAAGAACACAACCACGAGACATTGAACATCATCTCCAACTGAGCGCCGACAGCGAGTTGGCCGACGGTGGCTGTGACGCAACAGTGTGATGAGCGGGATTGGCGGTGACAGCAGCGTGGCTACTGTGACGCAGATCGCCAACACTGTATGCCATATCTACAACCGACAGAAGTACAATGTACGCGAGTGAGTCAGTAGTTTCTTAATGGCACATCATTACATACAATGTACATGTACACCACAACTGTGACTCAAGCTTACGTTTTTATGGAGTTCAAAAGACAGTACAGACAGCACCGGTAATTCCAGTACCACAACACCACCGTCTGTGTACTATGTTACTATACCACACTGGCTATTGGCTACAGTACAGTACGAAACAGTCTTTAATGTTTGCTCTGGCTTACAGATACAGAAGTCTGCAGACATCTGAAAAAAATATATTCGAGCGGAAACCGTCAACAGTCTGTAATTCACTGCCTGATCATCTGCAGTATCAAGCTGTTGACTCCAATCAATTTAACTGGGACCCGAAGAAACATCTGTTCACTGGACATTCAAAGTGTTAGCGCATTAGAAGAGCTCACATAATCATGCTCTATAAATCGACATTTACTTAATTACTTATAATTTTTTTAGTTCAGTTGGCTGGGCTATAGTATAATTGGTCAAAAGCTGTCTGTCTGTGTGTTAACCAGCGTGGCACGAATCATAACCGCTAGACACAGACATTTGTAATCCTGCACGCATAGATCTACAGACAAACTCAATCATAAACCAAAAACGAGATCAGTCTGACCTAGTTTACTGGGTTTATAGGTCATCTGGCTTATATAGCTGTGTTGCCAGCTGAGCACCACAGCCAATGGGCTGCTTGGTGATTGTTATATATTTAACTGTGTACTATAAATCAACATGATGAACAACGACAAAGTATTACAGATAGATTGTACCAAATGCTTGTAATAGTACAACCAGACGCTAATATGTCTCGCTATTTTTAATTTTATTATGTAATTTTTAAGCGGCAATGGCTTACAAAAATTCACTTCACCGAACATTTCGATACTATCAACTTGCTCGGCTCACTGCTAACACAGACTTTTCTCAGCACAAGGCATCAAGGTGAAATGAAGGACATTCACGGACGTTTATTGGACGTCTGCAGCTGATCAAACTGCTGAGCGACAATGTCTTCAGCGGACAAACTGCCAAAGTTGTCATCCGCGAAAGGATTCAAATCGGACGTATGTGAACTACTGGGATGTCGCTGTTGTGTGGAACTCCTGCACAAGCAACAAATACGATGTTCATACCAAGTACAGATAGCTAACATGCAATGTAAAGGTTCTTCATCAACAGCAAAAGCAGTTGTAAAAAAGTAAAGTCCTTTCCAAGCCACGGCGCTGATCTCCGTTTCCTATAGCCCTCAGCCAGACACCAGCTTACACAGCGAGGCCACGAATACAGGGCTAGTGCTTCGCCGGTACCAAGTTATACTGCTTGGTGACAGAGGCACATAGGTGTGAGAAACTTGCCCAGAGTTTTTTACGCCGTAGTGCCCGGCCGAGACTTGAACCCACGACTTCTGGTCGCAAGTCTGACACTCTACCGCAATGCCACGACACCACCTTTAAGCAGTTGAGGGACGGTAAATTAAAAATGCAGACTACAGATTAACAAACCGTTTTTAAGAAACTCATTTCACCAACTGCTTTGAACTGTCAACTTGCAGAGCTCACTGTTGATGCAGACACTGCACAGTAATTTCATCACTCAATGCCTACTCGTGGTCTGTCCCAGTGGCTCAGTGGGCTAGGCCACAGTGCCTGCTGGCCTGACGGGCTGAGAGCTCTCACCGGCCTGAGTTCAACTCCAGGTATTGAAGAGTTTTTCGGCTCGACTAGGCTAGCAGGCATGCTGAGACTAAATTCTCGGACAGGCATAGAGGGTACATAAACTGTGACAAACCATTACACTCAGGAATAAGGGCGCCTGAGCTGCAATGACTGTTGGTTTTCAGATAACAGAAGGCTGCGGGCTGCACACTGCATCAAGGTCACCGATGCACCGACTACGCTGTGGCCAGGCTGGCATGGCGGGCGGACCTCGGACCGCACGATGGCCTGTCAGATGTAGGTCATATAAAGCCTTAGCGGTCAGTGAAACTTAAGGCCGTGCTGGACACTATAAGGTAAACTCAGCTGTGCCTTGAAGTGGGGTCTCAGCGCCGACTGTGGACTAGCCAGCCTCTATAGTAGTAGTGTAGAGGCTTAACATCCCACTCAACACATCATAGGTCATTTTGGAGACGATTTTAACAGGTCATATGACCAAACCAACAGTGTCAAAGCACTGAAGGAAACCAGTTGGTCTTTCAGATAAGGCTTGAATCCAACCAGCACCACTCCACCATGTTACAATAATACAACTCTAAGCAACTGCCTCAATGCATGGCATAAGGGTCCCAATGTGACAAACCCAATCTGCTGGACCTGTAAGAACTGCTCATATGAGTGTGCTGCTGACTGTGAACATTGTGTCACACAACTCAGCACGGAGCAATTCCGGCCTCTGGGTCCTCAGTCACCCCGCAGGTAGTGAAGTGAAGTGAATACTTACTGGTACAGTAAACTGTCCTGATGACTGGTCGTCGTAGGAGAAGTAAACGTTCCCTGTTGTTGTTGTTGCTGTAGCACGAGTGACATCGGCAAATGAAGAGCAGACGTGTCACTGACGATGCGTCGGTGTTTCATCACTAAGTGACGCTGGCCGTTCATTCCACTATCATTACCCTTTCACACACATTACGATTTACAATAAGTATCGATAAAAAATTATAATAGGTCAGACACGACGCACATGTATGCCTCTGTGCATTTGGTCTTGCTACGACCTTGACATCTGACCTCTTTGCCAATGCATGCTCACATGATTAATATTCATGACAATTTTCATCAAAATCCTTCCACCAAGTATGCAGATATCTTGTCTCATGCAAAATTTTCTTGACCAAGCTATGATGCTGACTTCTGACATCTGCCTAGGTAAAGGTAAAGGTAAACGTGGATTTGTATAGCAACTTGTCGTGAACACACCTCTAAGGCGCTCAGGTATGGCACACATTCTCAAGGAATCTCAGTTTTACCTGCACACCCCGCATTCATCTGCTAACGGAATGAACCATACTGCCTTTGCCTTCCTAGCTGATGCTGGTACTCATTTACCGACCCCAGAGGGATGGAAGGCTGAGTTGGCCTTGGGTGGCTGGTTGGTTACATATCAAAACAGATGTCTGGCACCGGGAACTGAACCCGGACACAGTCGCCCATCACAGTACTAACCGGGCCCGACATAGATTAACTTTGTTGACCTAGAATAACTTTTCAGTAGTGGCCACTCACATGGCGAATAATGTGCCAAGTTTCATTGAATTCTCTCCACTAAATACGACGATACTCCATCAAGCAAAATAGGTGTCGATAAACAACAGATAAAAATAAATGTAAAAAATCACTAATTATAAATCGTAGTTCATTTACACTTCACAGGTTAGTAATATACAAGATTTCAGCTTGCATGTAATGTCATATTTACCACCTCTTTTCCTGCCAACATCCACATTTCCTGCCAAAAGTGCCTTTGCCCGCTAGAACCATTTCCCGCCGAAAAAAACCTCTTCTGCCAAAACGCCCATAGTCACGATCTGCTGTTGAAGTGTTCATTTCCGCCAGCAAGGAAACTTATCGATCTGCAATTACCTGCAAATAATGTGCATATTTAACAGGTATCTGCTAACCTGTAGCATGTGTAGGTCATTGTTCGAGCCGGTCTTTCCCTGTGCGATGACACCATGGTACTGTGGCGTCATCATTCTCAGAGGAGAGTAAGGCACGGCTGATGGGAGTCTAACTGCTTGCTGCGCACAACCATGTACAGAGTATGGTACCCAGTGACGTGGAACCATGCCGGATGGATACGCCATAAAAGCAGCTGCAGCGTGCATTGATTGTCCGGGTGGCGAGCTAAAACGGCCATCAGACGATGTCGCAAAAGGATCGGCGTGAGGAATGTTACCACCGAACGAAGGTCGAAACTGCTGGCCAGCAGCAAAAGGGGCGGCGGGAAACACAGAGAGGGATGATGCCAGAGGATCGAGATTGGCCAGCAAGGTGCCTGCTGGATCCAAGTCTATCAGAGAACTCGTGTTGTCCTGAGGTGGAGTAGCATGCCTTTCGTCTGACCACAGTGGCTGCTCTGACGACAACAGCAAGGACTCTTGATGTTTCTGTTGTGATTGTAATAGTTGTTGTTGTTGCTGCAACTGTTGTTGTTGTTGCTGCAACTGTTGTTGTTTCTGCTGTGACTGCAACTGTTGATGTTGTTTCTGCAACTGTTGTTGTTGTTGTGTTAGTAGATGCTGTCTGCTGGCAGCGGTACTGGTTGCCGCTGCAGCTGTTGACATGGCTACGGCTGCTGTCGCCGCCGGTGGCTCAGAAATTCCGTCACTGCCGACACTCGGTGCCTGCGATGGTCGGGCTGAGCTGTCAGCCGCTCGAGGACGCTGTCTCGGCTTCACTGAAGTACTCTCAATATCGGCCACGGCACCGACTCCTTTGCGACTTCACAGACACAAACAACACAAGTAGACGTTATCTTCTCGGCACTTACACATCTTCCACACCTGACAACATACTCAGAACAGAAACCCTTTAATACTGTTTACTTCTCAGCTATGAACTTGTCCAGTATTATGAGAGACTAATTCCCTAATGACTGGCAGCCTCCGGGGCAGACAGGAAGAAACCTCAGCTAGGCTTATAAGTAAGTAAGTAAGAATATATATATAGCACAGAGAATCAAGTGTCATACTGCGCTGTGATATCTCAAATCGCAAATAAATTATTTTTCAGATATCGCCTAAACTGTCCGTAGCTAGAGATCTGCCGCAGGCTTATCGGCAAACTGTTCCACAAACGAGGCCCTGCAACAGCAAAGCTTCTATCGCCAAATCTGTTGTGGGTTCGTGGAACTGTTAGTGTCCTATCGGCAGATGAGCGCAGAGGGCGATGACCATACTCGGAGACGAGATAAAGTCTCCCCAGTACTTCTTATTGTAGGCTCAATGCACTTAGCAAGTGAAAAACAGGTAAATAAGTACCTTACAGCTAGATGCTGCAGACAGGTAAACAGTTCCCCACATATACATAATCAGACTTGCATTCAAGCATGGCTTTCTCAAGACCAACAGTAAGCTCAAGACGATGACATCTGAGACCACAACCAAGACCAGTCTCAGAGATACCAACACCAAGGTTGTGTAAACTGACACTTCAGACAGGAAGACCAAAAAAGCTATAGTATGTTGCAGTTTCCTGTATAATCAGACTTAAAACCAAGAACTGCTTTGTCAAGACCAACAGTAAGACCAAGATCAAGTCCATGAAGTTCAAGACCATAACCAAGACCAAGTCTCAGACCAAACCTGTATAACCTGTCTCTTCAGACATCAAGAACAAGATTCAGAGGAGGTCTCAAGGCCTCCCAGCCTGCATATAACAACGAATCGACGCGTTCCTGCGGCGCAACAAGAAATGTGGATTTTGTCAACCAGACCTCCCATCATTTCAAGAACTCTTGTGATACAGCAGACGAGCAGCTCTTCAATAAGATTCAACATAATAAGCATCACCTTCTCCACTACATACTTCCTGCACCCTCGGCTGCCTCACAGTGTACAATCTCTGGAGAAGACCACACACTCAGCTGCTTCCGCAACACCGTGGACACCTTATGGACTCTAACTTCATCACTAGAATACTATAAAAACATTTATTGACGCTATTATGAAACTATCTACACATACACTGAATCAAGGACTATACCGTAAAATCTCGAATACAATACGCACACTTGTACAATACGCACCCCAAACTTTCACAGAAGAACTGGAAAAACGTTAGTTTAGCTGTACAATACGCACCTGTACTATGCCACCCGTCGCCGTCAATGCCGTCTATGCCGACGGCGACATCGACAAAGGGAGTCTCGTGCAGCGTAGCCGGAGCAGGCAAAGTGACACTAATTGGCAGTAATTGCCCAGCCTCCCGGGTGGGTTGATGTGTTGACTATGAAGGCGGTCGCACAGCTCAAATATTTAGTGATTGCGCAATCACTAAATATTTGAGCCGTGCGACCGCCCGCCGGCCGTGCGGCCGCCAAACAATAGCAGCTGTGGAGAGTCTCTACAGCTGCTATTGTTTGGCGTCCAGTACTCACAGTAGCCCTGCTGAATTACCCTGGACTTCAAAGAACACCGGCCACCCGCCGACGGTCGCCCACGACCGTCGCCTAGCCAGACGGCCAGTATCCAGGCACCTGCAGAAGGAGAATGAAAAAGATTAGTAAGAATATGTAGTAAAACTTATGCGTTTTTTTAGTTTAGATGTATTATACGCACCCCGGCTGCCGGACCTCTATTTTTGGTGAAAATCGTGCGTATTGTATTCGAGATTTTACGGTATGCTAATCAGAAAACATGTTCAATGTGTCCCCTTGCTTGTGATATGTGAACGACTTCTTCTGTTTTTCAATTCGCATAAATTTTTAATCAGAATGCGGTCCTCTGCTGTGATTTTTGTCATTTTAGGTAAAATATGTATTTCAAAACACGCAGACGTTGACAGTTAACAAATTAAATATTCTAAGATGACGACCGAAAATTGTCGTAATTATGACGTCATACAGCTAAACAGATGAGTAAGTAAATCAGCAAAGTAATTAAGCTATTGTGGATACAGTTAAAAAATTAAACTAATTATATTACATTGTACGA
>Ga0049105_1001047_pt1 | contig 11399 bp, 6 predicted proteins | sample WorMetvaBAHAMAS1_FD_61260 | JGI IMG/M metagenome (GOLD analysis project Ga0049105, IMG submission 61260) | Worm MetaG Olavius vacuus BAHAMAS.1 | ecosystem: Host-associated > Annelida > Digestive system > Unclassified | place: Germany: Marburg | collected 2013-04-09 | reverse complement strand
GGTCAGTGGCGTCGCTACCTGTGGGAGACCGTCCCGGCCAGTGCCCCCAGCTTTCCACATTATTTTCCGTGGATCATGCTGTCATCATGCCCTCCATTCAGCATTCCAGTCTTTTGCCTGTAGGCCTAAACAATAATAAGAGAAACTTGTTACTGGTACATCTCAATGGTCGAATTTTAGATCGTGCAGAGATAGCTATAGTTTGTCAGCTCTATACTGAAATCCTATCTGTCTAGCACTCTCTCATTCATCACGAACAAGTAGCTCGGCTATCGCAGAGACCGCGCTGCGTGGTGGGTTAGTTATGGCCAAAATGGAAGACTGGAACTAGAAGATAATATTTACGGACATTATAGGTCCATCTTCTGTGACCTCTGTGACGTAATTGGCCAGCGAAGCAATCGAATTCGATGAAAAACGTAACATAAGGGCTATTATGCCATTCAAGGTCATCGAAGTCGGTATCAATCGAAAGCCCGTATGCGACTTCCTATTAGTGATTAATAGTAACTGACATCCTATCGTACCGTTTCGAAGTTATCGCAGCTTATTGTTCAAATTTTGGACACTGCATTTATGAGCCCCCCCCCCTTGGGGGCGGGCTAGGGACAACGTACTGTACGTCTTGGAAAGCGCGTAGTGGACTTCCTGTTAGTGTTAATTGAACTTTTTCCCTAGGTGTTGCGGCTGAGTCTCTATGGGCGAAAATCGGCGACTTCGCTCCAACGCGGTCACTTTGACCCAAAATTTCAGGTAGAAGGAGACCAATTATCTTTGCACGGATAGTCAGGCCAATTGAATGCCTTCGCTGACAGTTTTCACACAAAGAAACTTTGTAGCAGACTTTCTTCAAGCGAAGTGCGATTTTAGACGGAAAACTGTCGTTTTGCGTTTTTGAGCCCCCCTTAGGGGGACTTTCGGGCAACGTACGATGATCATCTTAGGCTCATTGGAAAGCGCTTAGTGGACTTCCTATTAGTGTTAATTGAACTTTTTTCGCTAGGTGTTACGCCTTAGGAGCTACGAGCGAATATCGGTTCAAAATCGGCGATTTCGCTCCAACGGCGGCCGGTTGACCCGCAATTTCAGGTAGACGCGTGATCGCCCCCACCAACCATTCTTCTCAGAAAACTAGGCTAAATGATCTTTCGTATGGTATAAAAATCTGGACAGATCTTTCTTGCGTTTTGTCAATCCACGCGGTTGACGGACAGACAGAATTATCATCGCTTGACCGCGTCTGGATTCCATGCAGCGCGGAAAAATCATTGGAAGTTCAAAGCGCTCCCACAGACCCATTTAAGTTGATTTGTGGGTCGCTTGAGTGCGGGGAGGGATAATGGAACATATGGAAGAGCCCCAAAAGGATGAACGAGAGAGAGAACAGATTTAGCAGCGGGAGAAGAGGGCGTTGCCTCCTCGCCTCAGTTCCTGCGACGGCTGCAAGATGGCAGCGGAAAGACTCCCCTAGGCGTGGACTTCGAGTAGGCCGGACCTGATGCTAGAACTAGCGTATGGTCTGGTTGTTCGACTCGGTGGACGACGTGACTGACTAGCATTCAGTCTCCTTGCAGGTCATAGCCACCGTATCATGGCCTACTTGTCTGTAGTCGCAAGACGTGTGTCACGGTCGCAAGCTTTTTGTACTCATTTAGCGCCGCGCCACACGGGCCGAGTTGTGGCGTGGTCCTTATAGAAACGTCCGCTGTACGTCAACGAGTTGTAAGACAGTCACTGGTTTAACACCGTTAAATGCTCGTGCCAAAAGTGTTTGGTGGTCTGCGTGGATAGCCTTGACCGTAACACGACCAGTCAAGTTCATAAGCCTATATCATGTATAAAATCGCTCCGTGTTCCGACTGTGGCGGCAAGTGCGACGTCTCATTGACATAATTCACACAACCAGTACATAGGCTGAACGCAACACGTTTAATAAATTCTAACATTGGCGTAGTCAGGATTTTGCCGTTGTTGATTCAAATGCTGACGACCTTTTTTCTTTTTTTAGTCGCCAGCCTTCTTGCTCTTTCAAATGCCCCCTAAATTAAACGCTGCACCCTCCAACGCCCAATAAAAATGACTCCGCTCCGAGAGGGTGCACTCTCGCCCTCAGGGGTACACTTACAACTTACCCCCATAAATTCACCCACTCCCAAAAAAATTTTCTCGCCCTGGGGTTGCACTGCACTGCACCCCTGGCTACGCCTATGAATTCTACTAGGTTTACAGTCTGGTGACTGGTACTAATACATCGTCTACACATCACTAAAATTCGAGCGGTAAGTCAAACGCCATTAAACCTATACAGCATATACCACGCTATGTTGTTAATATACATTTATAAAAAAAATCAGTGCTCAAAAGACGGCAAAAACGAAAGGTACATGTACAATGACGTTTTTTTCAATTAAAAGTCAATTACCATGATAGTTGTTCGTGAAACATGTTTTAAACTGACATTTTGGACGTTGACGCTGTATTTTGGGCATCAATAACCAGGCGGCGAATTTACACCATGCAATGCGATTGTGATGTTAAGTTTAGTATGTTGGTTAAAGTTTTTGTCGTTCTTCGTTTCTGTAGCCGTCTTTCGATAATAATAATAATAATACAAAACAGACCAAATCAACTATACGCACGTAAAATGTCAACGCGTGCGAAGGTTGCTGCAGTCAACAGTGTTAGTACATGCGTGTAATGTGTTCAAAGGTTGTGGTCAAACATGATGAAAACCAATATAAACCGTTGTTAGCTGAAATATATAACTGATATAGAATTAACAAAGCAGAAACATGCAAACGAAACATAATGCACAGAGCTGATCCACTCTGAAGAGACTGTCTGGTGACGCCGTGACGGGCAGATACATGTGAGGGATAAGACGTATGCACCCCAGCGTCATGTAGGCCCCTTAAGTGTATCAGTCCGACTGAGTTTTTCGCATATTCAAAACGTTAAAATTGCAAGCAGCTGATTGTCAGGTATGCAGACGTGTTCAGCTTTTTACCCCCAAACTCCCGTGTCGTCCCCCACCGACAACTGTATCCGCCCCTGTGTCGTGATCGAGTTGCGCTGTTGATCGCTACCCTCCGATGAATTAGGGCACGTTGACCGCTGGCTGCACCAGAACGCCGTATCTCTTGGCTTGATTTGTCAGAACAAAGGTTCCGTCTATAGACAGCTCATGTCCAGGCGGAGCACTGAACGAGCATCTCTGCATCAGAATCACGAAGAAGAGAAACATCTCCAGCGTGCTGAACTGAGCTCCCGGACAACGACGGCGTCCAGCCCCGAAGCGCATGAACTGATTGAGAACTTCATGGTCCACTCGGCTGCCGTCTTGCGACAGGAATCGCTCCGGTCGAAACGTGCCCGGATCTCCCCAGACGTCAGGATCCCATCCGGTAGAGTACAAGTTGGCGAAGACGACCGTTCCAGCAGTGACGCTGCAGCCGTCGATGACAGCGTCACGAATGACAGTGTGAGGGATGGATAGCGCAGACAAACAGCAGTGTCTCATGATCTCCCACATGCAAGCCTCGCTGTACGGCATGCGACCGCGGTCAGAGGCCACTGGAGCCGACGTCCAGCCGATTGTACACCGGATCTCATCGCGGACGCGTTGCTGCACGGCGCTCGGGTACTTGGCGGCGTACAGGATCGCCCAATGGATGAAGTGGACGCTTATCTCTGAACCTGCTCCGATGAAATCTTGCACCACGGCCATTATTTTTGCGCGCATCGATCCGTCCACGTCGTTGGTGGCGTCCGTCAAGCAGGCATGATGAAGCGCGTGCACGATACAGTTAGGCATGTCGGGCACTCCAGCGCTGACGAGAGCATCTGTCTTGATAGTGCTCAGCTGATCAAAGCGCTGTAAAGTGTCGGTGTAGCGTCTGACCTTGCCGCGGAGCAGCGGCGCCATCCAAGGCATTATGTCAGCCGACTGCACGGATGGCATGACGTCACGCATCTCATGCAGCATCCGCATCATCTCTGAGTAGAGCTGCTGGTCGCCGTCACCGGCTGCACCGAAACAGATTTCAAACATGATGGCGACGATGGCGCTTTCAATCGCGTTGTACGGGTCCTGCACGACAGGTGCTTGACCGTCCTCCAGGGACGCCGAGTCATGGATCAGCCGGTCAGCAAGTGCGACGGCCTGACGATGAATGAGCGCATCGATCGGATACTTTGTGCTGCATGTCAACATCCCGAGAGCGCGCAACGCCACCTTCAAACATTCGCAGCGCTGTACGGTTCAGCGGCACATTTAAACGTTGTATTATAGGCCTATCAGACATAATTTATTGGTTTCGTGATCTGTATCAAAACAGCTAAACATATCGTCAAATCTTTTCACCGCCTATACTCATTCTCATCTTGTCTATCAATCTACTCTTGTCTTACTAACATCCTGAAAAAATTCTGATGTAGACAATGTAGTCATCTTGCAAGACGCATGACACGACTTCACTGTTTGATTATTGTTGATCACCAATTGTGCCTTGATTATATCCTCCCTCTTTATGTAAATCTACTACAAGACACTAAATATAAAACCTAAAACCGTTAAAAAACTGCTCATTCATTCAATCGTGCACGACCTTGGTTTTCGAAACCTTCAGCCCATATCTACATTGTGGAGACTGCTGTTAACATAACAACTTAGCATAACACTGATTTTATTGTTATCATGCCATATTTTACTCAGTTGTGTTCTGTTCAACTGATTAATAGAACGATGATGATAATGGTGGTTGTCACGGTTGTGGTGGTGTTATAAGGGGGTCTGTGACTTTCTTGCCATCCCGCTGCCAACAGATGTCATTTCGTGACTATATCAAAACAGTTACGACTGTGGGCGTATACCTTGCGCTGGAGGATCCAATCGTCGTGCATTGAACCGAACGCCATCGAACGACCTTGACAGAATGCAGCGAACGACGGGAAGGCTGGTCGGCCAGCGAACGTGTCGCCTTGTTGCACCAACGCCTTCCAGATCGTCTTCTGACCGTTGAGCACCACCACTTTCAGGCTGCCTAAGCGGATCTGGCAGACGCTGCCGTAGCGACGAGACAGGTTCCACAGAGTGACGTAAGGCTTGGAACCGAGCCACGGCAGGTAGCCCAGTACCGGCAAGTTCCACCACGGACCGGGCGGTAACTGCGGGTGGTCGCGGCGCAGCGGCGACAGCATCAACGACCACGATGACGCGTTCAACTGCTTGCTACGGACGAGCGCGTCGTGCAGCAGGACAACGCTGAGGAAGACGACAATGAACGTGAGCAAGTGTGTGATGATGTTGGACAGCAGCGGCTGGCTGCTGAGCACGTCCAGCATCTCGCTGACGTTCACCGATGTCGACATCATTCCTACACACACAGAATAGTCAGGCTGTAGTTTTGAATACCGTCAAGTTAGAGTCACGTTAGGTGCAATAATAGTGTAACATAGTGGCACGTAGCCTACACTTGCTCGCTGTTTATTTTTTCTTTTGCTTTCTGTTGCTTTTCACTGTATTTATATGTTTGTATGTTTTTCATTGCTACCACTAGTTGGTGAATAAAGATTTATACATAAGCTTAACTGTTTCGCAGGAACAGCTTTTTTATCTGTCACATAGCTATAGCATATAGCATGGGACAGATTATAAAATCGGTTAACGTCTGTCAGTGTGTCAGTGTGTCAGTGTATATGTCTGCGAGCACTCTCACGGTCGCATTTCTTGATCGATTTTCACCAAAATTGGCACAGACGTAACAACCCCCAAAAGGTAAAAAACGAGTTCATTAGGGGGTCGATATCACCCCCACCCTTTTCCCCATTTTGCCCCCAAAACACTCATTTTAGGCCAACAGGTCCTGAAATCCATGCAAATATTACGTAATCCTACCTGTGCCTTAAATGTACGCGAATAGCGGAAATGTTCGCGTCTTTAAAGAAATCGTGATCGAGAAACACGATGGTGACGTCAGATTTAAGAGCGAAAGTGGAAATATGGCCGTTTCGTGTATGCGCAATGCATCCGGCCGTAATTATAGGAACCGTTCGTTCATTGTGGACTTGGCTATGGGGCGCTTTAGTTAAACTTTAATTAGTTAAACTATTTTCCAACTACTTTTAATAAGTTCAAACAAACTAAAAAGAGTTGAACTTTTTCAACTACTTTGTAATTATTTTTGCATTAGGCTAATTGTCATCAGTGATCAATTCTGTAGCGCGGTAACACCGAAAGACTGGGGCCGATGATAATTTTCATCTAAGTAATTTGCTGTATGGCTTCCGGATGAAAAATGGAGGGCAATGGGTGACTTTAACTAGTTAAATTTTGCTCACCAATCGTCCCGTTAACTGCTTGGCTTTCTAATTTGTCTATATGCACTTCGTTTAAAGTGCCTTCCAGTGGATGCTGGAAGTTCCAGCATCCACTGTACATGAATGTAGATCAAGAATTTCAGTTTTATTGGGTTTTAAAAACAAATACATTATAAAAATAACTACAAAAGGTGTCAATAGCGAATGCATTGCAACTTGAAGGCCGCCCGACGAGGAGGCAGTCGTTCTGGGCTGTTTTTGTCCAACTTTTACTGCGCATGAGCGAAAACTGTCATTTCGAGCTTCCGATCTAAATACTAACATCGCCATTAGATTCCGTGACCCCGATTTCCTACAAGAGAGCAATAATTTGGTGACTAGACGACGCTTTCATGTGTTTTACTGTATATATCGAAAATTGCCCCTACTTAATTGACCATTGACCTTGAATATCGTGTCACATGTTGCGCTACGCACTGGGATAATTTTTTTACCAAGTTTCAAGTTGGTCAACCTATCAGTGCCTGATTTGACCTTTTGACCTTCAACGCTTTTAGTGTATTGTCTGTCACGTGGTCAAACGGTTAACGTATGTGCCAAATTTGAGCGAAATCGAACAATTCTTGGTAGAGTTATTGCGATTTAAATAATTTGGGCGCTGTCAACCATCTTGGATTTGACCGAAAGTGGATTTTCACAATTCCCAGCCTCCGAAGATCCATTTTGCACCAGGTTAGCGAATTTCAACAAAAGCGGCGATACATCGCTGAGTTATTAACGATTCAACACGCGATTCCCGGCTCGTTTTTCAGGGGACGAAAGTCACCCTGTTTTCTCAGAGACGGTGTGACTGAACGACACCAAATTTTGAATGGACATGGAACAATCATCGACTCTCCCCGAGTATGTTTTAGATTTCACATACCCTTCTCCATTTCTGAACGCGGCGACTGGGGCCGAAAAAATGTAGGCATAATTTCGGAATTTTTTACCCCTGTAAAATCAGGGGAGAGGTGGGCAAAGCGTCTCTGAGTCCATATTTGAAGCTTAATCTAGGAACCAATGCCTGATAAGCTTATACCGCTGCCGGAGTGCCGCTACCCTAGTTAGGAGATTCAACTCCCGGTCCGTTTTTAGTCACCCCATTTGTTCAAAGATGGGAGACGAGACTACACTGTTTTGGGAGGACATCGTCGCTCTCGAGTTTGATTTCAAGAACGTTGCTTAGTTTTGGAACTGGAGCGCCTCAAAGGCCAAATTTAGGCAAAATTTCTCTCTTGTCGTGACTTTTTTTCTCGATCCTGTGCCCAGGTCAAACCACAAAACCGATTTCCACGCTTTATATGGCTCAAACGAAATGTTTCCGTACAAGGAGGTGCTTTTGGGTTTAGGACGATGTATGGGGTCATTTGGGAAAATATGCTAAAAACCTCCCAAAAGTGGGCATGGAGAGACAATTTCAAGATAAAACGCCGAGAAATTAAAAATCGCAATATCTGCGGAACTATAAGTCCGATCAAGCTGAAATTTGAGGAAAACACTGACACCAACAACTGCACGTGACGTGGGTGGTCTACCATTAGCCGAACCAAATCCATCATGGCTACCAGCCGCCATCTTGAAAAATCGATACGTCATAACTCCACCATGCAGAGTGGTTCGATTTGGATGAAATTTGTTAGGCCGATGCAGTATGACATGCCAATAACTATAAGGTCAAAATCAAAACCAGAAGCAGAGTTTCAATATGGCGGCCGTTTGTTTTTAAAATCTAATATCTAAGCCGTAGATTGAGGTATTTCATCGAAATCTGGTATGCAGAATTGCAGATAACTTAACAGGCCATCTTAAACGAGTGCCGTCACTAGTCCCGAAGCCGGAAGTAGATTTGCGACTTTATGTCCGCCATCATGAAAACTCGATATGACGTTATAACTCCGTAGCGGTTGATTCGATTTATATCATATTTGATAGACGATGCAAAATGACTTACCGATGACGATAAATAGGTCAAAATCGAAACTAGAACGATCAAATTTGCCATGCCTATACACTAGAGACAGGCATTCTCAAAAAGCTAGTATACTGCTCGGACGCAGTCAGCGAACCAACGCAAGACTAGAAATAGCATAAAGTTTTGTAGAAAAAAATGCAAATATAAAATGTAAAAATACTGAGGTTTTAAAACAACGTGTAACGGTGTAAGGTCCATCGTTTGTGACACATACAATTTACAAAACGGCACAAGTTAATTTCATCAACTTATTAGCAGTGGATATAATAAGAACTGCGTATTATAGGCTATCCACCGAGCTGAGTTGATGAAATAATTTTTACCGTTTTATATGTGTCACGAACGAACGATGGGTCTTAGACGTTGTTATAAAACGGCAAGTTTTTTTTACATTTATGTGCAAATGAGATTTAAAAAATGATACAATCAGGATAATCGCGCGAATTTGGCACGTTAACTTACATGCGCCATAATGCTTAGCGAAAATCATATGTTTGAACGTTTTAAGTTAAAAAATGACAAATTTTCACGAATTTAAAATAACACTATAGCCTAAATATATTAAAGTGTATTTAAGGTAAGCTACTTACAAAAAGACACCTCATTCATTGACATTACGCGCGTGATGAGGCGCAGTTTAGTTTCAGATTTGGAGCTGACATATTCTGATCCTATATTTGCATCAAAAACGGAACCCCCGCGTGAGAGGGGAAGTACATGTAAATCAGATGGGGAGGGGAAATGGTGAGGAAGGAGGGTGTGGATAAGGACAGGGCGGGGCACGATCCCCAGCAACAATTTTAACAATTGCACGGTACATGTTATTTTTGTGAATTAGAAAGCATAAGGAAATGACAGTGGAGTAAAGAGAATGCCAAATAGTTAGCTAGGTTTACTCACAGAAATGGTCGATCGAAAGTTCTTTCTGTCTACAGCACCGCTTCGTATGAGTCGTTTAATGTCGGATTCGGCTGCTCGGAAGCTTTAAATAAACGCTTGGCGCGGTGGGTGGGTGGGAGCGGAATGAGGAGTTACGGTGCGGGTGACGGTTTGATCTTAGAGCAGCGGAAGTGGTGTGGGGGCAGGTTGCATCAGGTTAATTTTGCTCTAATTTATTGCCCGACCATTGGCAGAATGCCGACATAGGGGCGTTATAGGGATGGCCGCCTTCGCCTCCGCCTCGCCACACAGGCTCAAACGGGACCGCGCTTTGCTCGACTTACTGGCCATGCCGACCGTCGCCACGTATAGTCGTAATGAACCATATTTGAGACAGATACAATAGGCATTATAGGCTATACCACGGCGGGCCGCGATCTCAGTCATAAAGATTTAGCGCGATGTGATTCACCTTGGCATCGATGTGTTGGCACTGAGCCAGCTCTTAGTTATCGTCGTCTCTTGTAAAGTCTTGTTTTATGGTGACAACATAGCTGCTATTGCCATGCATGTGTACATAGAACTGCATGTATAATACAAAACAAAGATACTGTATTTTCTAAAACTTCTAATAAATGCCGGCCTCTAACAGACGCCGGGGGTTCCCAAGTTCGTGTCCTAATGACCAGCGGGAGCGTTTGTTAGAAGTTTTATTTTGTAGTGCGCTCCTTACAAGAACGAGGGTCAATTTCAGTCACATAGGCGTAGCCAGGGGCTGCAGCATGTGCACCCAAGGCGACAACTGAAAAATCTGGGGGGCTTAATTTAGAGGGGTGAGTTGTAATTGCACCCCCCCCCCCCGGGAGAGCGAGAAGTCCAATTTTTAAGAATTTTATATTGTGCGGCGAGGGTGCGAGTGGTTACCTTGCATTTTTAACATTGAATTCCATCTGCCATTTTTGTGACCAAGAAACTAGTTTGTCCAGATCGCTTTGAAGTATACTGCAGTCCTTGTTATCTTTTAGTTCTCTAAATATCGTGTTATCGTCTGCAAACTTACCAATCTCTACTTATTCCATCCTCTAAATCATTCATAAATATCAAAAATAGTAAAGGTCCCAATACGGAGCCCTGAGGGACTCCGCTACAGACAGTAATCCAACTTGATCCTCTCCCCTTAATACACACCCTCTGCCTTCTGCTTTGAATTTTTGAATAGTTGAATTTTAAATTTTAGTTGAATTTTAAATTTTAACTTTCACAAGGAAGAGCAGTTACACATTTAAGGTAGTAGGAAATGTTAGCATGAGTTTTGTTGCAAATTTCTTGTAGAATAAAACAGTGAAAGAATTTTGAAAATTGGCCAACAGTTGTCAGACTTATGAACGAATGTATAGTGGCACAATTTTCTATCTTTTGCATAATACTCAATGTGCGCTAACTAGACACCAAATTAGAAGTTTGTAACTTCAGCCATTCCAGAGAAATTGAGGGGATCCCAAAATGTAAAAGTAGGATACGTGACCTGGGCCACGCCCCTTTTGTCCCTTATTTTTGCATTTTTGGTAGTAGGCCTACTCCTTGTAATCAATCTGCTCAACAAATTTGAAGTTTGTAGCTTCACCCGTTCAAGAGATGACGAGGGCTCCCAAAATTTTGGTAAGTCAGTGAGTTACGTGACCTACGTCATGCCCCTTTTGTCCCAAAATTGTACAATTTGTGTGAAGTTCAATTTGTTTAATACCGTGGTCAAGTTTTCTGACGATAGCTTTACCTGCCATCGAGAAATAGGGTCTACGCTGAAACGCTGTCCATTGGCTTAAGCTGAGTTCTTTCCCAGAACGGTTTTGACGGTATAAAAGGGGCCACTGACCTTGGAAACTTGGCCATCGAATTTAATCTTCGCTATCACATGTCTGATTCAACTTCGAAATTTGAGGAAGATTGGACAAAAATTGTGGTCGCTATTGTACACGAAACGTTTATGTGGACAGACAGACAGACAGACAAACAAACAGACACACAGTCACACACTCAAATGATTTTATATCTGTTCAATGACAAAAACGTACTGTCAACATTCAGCCAAGTTGCTAACTACAACTACGCAAGTGCCACTGCCTCTGCCAACTCAAGTTGGCACTTTTTATCTGTGCCGAGTGCGCCTTGTAACTCTTTGGAATAACGT
>Ga0049105_1001046_pt1 | contig 11403 bp, 9 predicted proteins | sample WorMetvaBAHAMAS1_FD_61260 | JGI IMG/M metagenome (GOLD analysis project Ga0049105, IMG submission 61260) | Worm MetaG Olavius vacuus BAHAMAS.1 | ecosystem: Host-associated > Annelida > Digestive system > Unclassified | place: Germany: Marburg | collected 2013-04-09 | reverse complement strand
TTCAGGCCGATTATTTGACAGTGGTTGAAGATAGACCTATAATGTCCGTAAATGATTGTCTCCCAGTTCTAGTGTTCTACTTTTGGCGAAAACTATAACACACCCTGCAGCGCGGTCTCTTTGCGATAGCTGAGCATCTTGTTATCATGTGTCAGGATATTGTCAAGATATTATTTGTGTATATATGGTTTTCCGTAAGTTTGTCAGAATAAATGATCGGTGAACATTAGATAAAGGCCATTTAACATTGCAGATACCTTTCATCGTTCATCGGAGCTTAGGGGTGAATGTTTTTCAGGAAATTTCAAGATAAATACAATGTTTAAGTGGCTTGACAGGCACGTCATGTATGCAGTCAGTATACTCAGTAGCATGGATCACATAGCAGTATCTTAATGTAGCTGCTTATCAGATTTTCTAGCTGCTGATAGTAAGCCCAGGATGACAAAAGTTAGCATTGAGAGTTCCAGGCACTGCACTGAGGACTGAGCATCTCCACTAGTTATGGGCCTCAGCCAACCAACAGAAACAATTAGTTTCGTCTTGATTATGACTAGCGATGTCAGAATTATACGATTCTGCGCACGCAGAATTTTGCACAGAATTGGCCACTGTGCACAGAGTTGGCCGTCGTGTGCAGAATTAACAAAGCAGCAGAGAAATTGTAAAATTTTGCCGATTTTGTACAGCAGTATTGCTTTCATTTCGGCACTGACGGCTGCCACAGCCAGTGCAAAGCATTTAGATGCAAAAGTAATAAAACAAGTAGCTCAGCTATCGCAGAGAGACCGCGCTGCAGGGTGGGTCAGTTTTGGCCAAAAGTGGAAGACGATATACTGCAGAGAATATAGGTCGTGTCTTCAACCACTGTGACGTAATAGGCCTGCAGAGCTATCGAATTTGGTGAAATAATGCAAAATAATTACTATTACACCATTCAAGCTCAACGATGTCGGTACGAGTCGAAAGACCATATGCGAGTTCCTATTAGTGATTAATTAATACTACTACTACAGTACTACGACCACTACCACTACTACTAATACTCTACTAGTACTGCTACTAACACTAGTAGTAGTAGTAGTAGTAGTAGTTGTTGTTGTTGTGGTTATGGTTTTAGTTTTTATACAACTACAACTACAACAGCAACAACAATTACTGCTACTACTACTACCAGTAGTAACAGTACTAACACAACTACAGCTACAATTACTACTACTGCTGCTGCTGCTACAACTACAGCACAGCAACAACCACAGCATGAACTACCACAACCAACACCAACAACTGCTGCTACTACTAATACCACTATCACACTGCCACTAGTAGTAGTAATGGTAGAAGTAGTTGTTGGTTGTCGTTGTTGTTGTTATTGTTGGAGTTCTTGTACTATAACTACAACTACAGTTACTACTACTATTACTACTACTACAACTACAATACTACAATAACAACTGCTACTGCTACTACTAGTACTAGTGGTACCAGTGCTGCTGGCCGCTAAGCCATGCCAGCCTTCTTGGAAACTGATGAAAATGCAGTTCTTTACCCGTTCTTTCTCGGTATTCATCCTTATATCGCCATTCATCGGTGCAAAACACCACACAGCAGTGCGCCATGAATGTTTGCATGGAATGCCTCATATTTTCATATTACTTTTGCCAAGATGGCAATTTCGTGACAAAGGCCTAATAAGGTGTGCTGCCCGAGCCCTCATGTGGGGAGTCGGCATATCATGCAACAATGCACACCGACCTGTTTCTATGTGTTTCAGTTTGATCGGCGACGAGCTGCGTTAGATTCGGACGAGGACTGATCTGGTGCTCACTGCTCACATTTACATCGATTTGCTATCAGTCGGACAACCAAACTGTGCTTTGTTCCCACAGAACTGCTAACCTTAACTTTGTACATACAGTAGCAGTATTCTGTTTTGCAATTTTTGTAGCTTTTTCGTTACGTATATTTATGTTTTGCAGACTTCTAGTGACTACACAATGTTCATTTTGTAACAGTGGTTTCCCTGCGTGTGATATTGACATAGCTGGTGTGTAACAACAACAAAGTGTTATACTGTTGTTTGTCATACAGAGATGCATTATACCAAGGGTGGGAAACTTTAATCCCTGTGTGCTTGTGGTCTTGCAACAAAAAAAATTGAACTTATTAAATAACCAGATGGTCTCTGACGATGCCAAAATGCAATCAGTTCATCTTTGTCCCCAAATGCCAAGATGTAAGTCTGGTGAAATTTCGACAAGCAGTTTCTAAGATATTGTGCTACCTTTATCACGGATGGACGAACAACCAGAAAACGTGATGCCTGTGGCATCTAATCGCTGGCTAAGGCATAACTAGAAAAGGTAGTTGTTAGCACTGCAAGGCACTTCAGCCTACTGTCCTATTGTAATCAATGATGCTGGATTCACGGATGCATTGCGCCATTGTACCAAATCTCGGCACAGTTGGAAGTGCAACAGCAAGCGGATTTTAAGCATTCCACATCCTTCCTGGATCCAAAATACATAAATTTTTGGCTTCGAGTGAACCGTTGTGCTCAGAGGTGAGTGGACCATTCTGTGCCAAATTGGACAGAACACAGACCGATCATTCACGCTGCTGAAGTTCTTCTAGATTTAAGATGTTACTCAGTTAACAAACCAGACGACTGGGGCCGTAAACAACCACCTTTCGTACTTTGTGACCACCATAAAACATTACAGGAGAGATGGGCGAAAGAGTCGGCTTGTGGGAGACCTAGAGCAAGCAATGATATAACTCTGACGTGGTGTTGTTCAGCCATCTGGGAGTAGGGAGGTCCATTGTCGAAAAAAGTTGACAGCAAAACGGAGGCCTTCAACATACGTCAGGAGCCTGATAAGACGGTGGCCATAGAAGTTGTGATCTGTGAAGGTCTAGAAGTGCATAAACAATTCACCTGCGGATTCTTCTAGCCACGAAAATGGATGGCACTTGAGTGTTGGGCCAACTACAGTATACATCCATCTTCGTGCGATAAATATATATTCCTACATCTGTATTATTTCATACACAAAGAAAGTAACACAATGGCTGCAAAATCTAATTGTAGTCTTGTTAAACATGTTACTCGTCTACTCTATAAGGAAGAAAGTAATGTTTATACGAGACTGCCCTGGACTGTACAAACTGACGAAGCAGTGCGAGAAATGTTGCTGGCTACATAAACAGACCTCAGTTTTCCTACCTCTGCATTAGACCACACACGACACCATCCTCTCAGTAAAATACTAAAATTACTCAGAAAATGTTTTGTTACAGGTTCAAGTAGTTTGTATTACATCATATGGTAGATTGTTACTCAATTGAACTTGATAATGTGTCAGTGCGTTAGTGAGTAGTTCCTCAATGGCACCTCAACACATAAGTGCCTTATGATGACGTGGAAGAAATGAAATGATAATGCAGTACATTACATTTTTTGTTACTAAGCAACCCCACTAATTTTAAACAACAGGAAGCGTGGTCACGGTTTTAATATCAACATGACTATCAGCTACAACGAGACGAGACGATGCATCACACAGCAGTTCATGCAAATAATAATACATATTACTAATAAGAACACAATGTTTCACAATGCTCCGCTCACCGCACGTAAATAAATATGTTGGTAATGCATGCCACAGCAGTTTACCATGATTTTGTTACAAAACATTGCTGTGAACAAATGACCGACGCTTAACTCACCGCCTCAGCACCAGTCTATGATATAATCTCCCTGTCAAGACGGCAGACCGAACAAAGTAAGAAAATATGAACGGAATTACGTATGAAAGTCAGCATCAGCATTTCACGATAATAATAATAACAATAATGACAACATAATGTAGTATATAATGTAACGTTTTATATAAACTGCATCAATGTATACTACAATGCAAGACTTGTTCTATGAGCATTTTCACACGATTTGAATATTCATTGCAATATTTCATACTTTCAAAATGTTATAAATCTGCTGGTGACAAATATGCATATAATGCAATCTGTATGATTCTGCAGTAGGGCAGGCTACATTTTCAACGGCTGTTAAAAAGCATAAAACAAATATTTCGGAGTTGAAACAGCGGCAGTTCTGATGGCAACCACTTAAGCTCAACACGTCACAGCATGGAGACAGCGTATCACAAGACAAAGAATGAATGCTTGTGGTTTGCGGTGCTCACAAAACAGCAGAATGTACGACGGCTGACCAAACCTAGCTGTTCTGCAAGCTCACAGGATAAATGCAATGTCCCATTAGCAGGGTGGCCGCTCTTCAGAGGCTATAAAATTACCCGACTTTCCGGGTGGTTCGAACCATGTCCGCGTACCCCAGAGCATTACCGAGTCAAATACAAACACATCACTTGCAACCGATATGTTTATATATGTGACCGAAGTATGACAGCTGTAGTATTATAGTTCTTCGCTTCTATGTTGTGCAATTCAACTAAAGTTACTCAAAGCTATGCTTATTTTGTGGCCATCACATCAGACACTTCAATGCACTCCAGGCACAGGCAAGAACTTATTTTCCCCACGACTCTTCCCCGATCACTTTCGAATTCCCGACTTCTCCGGGTGGTGGCCACCCTGCCTCTAGTCATGGCGGAATGTCGACGTGCTGAGATCACCGAAGCTCGTCTACCACTCTCGACCAGATTAATACACTGTCCGCTACACCATGCTGAACTAATCACAGTCCAACTTTACGACTCAGTATTATCAGACTAACAGACGCGTAAGACTTGGCGTAACGACGACACGGAGACAACGACAATCGTCTACACTCAATACTGATACACATGTACGTTCGCTGTGCCGCTAGAGCGATATGGCACATCGAGAAAACCTGTTGTACTATAAACGCTACAATCGCTACAACGGCGCCTGTTCAGCATTATCAGTCTCGGTCTCAGCAGTTTCCGACGAAGACGACTTTTCCGCAACAAGGGATACAGCACCGGATGCGTCAGTCTGTTCGGGGTCGTCCGAGGGTGTGTTGGAAGACAACGGCGGCTCCGCAAATACTTTGGCAGCTGGAGGTGGCTCAGTGTCACACGTCGAGCTTGTACCGGCATCGTCAGTCGTCACCTTCTGTTTCCGAGCCATCAGCTTTGTGCCAATCGAGTCGATGAGACGCGATCGTGAGCGGGCACCCTGAGATCCGAGCAGTTTGCCAGCATCTTTCGCAGCCGAGCTACTGGCGGCGATTGGCTTGTCTGCTGATGGTGACACCCGGGATGGCGACGATGTGCCGATGACGAGATTTCGGGATTCAGGCACCGACAGAATTACAGCCGGTACAGATGGCTTTCTGCTGAGGTCTTCTATGTCATCACGTCCATGGTCTGCACTGCTTAACCGTGCTGCCAAGTCGGACGCCGCTGCGGGTTTTGATGACGAACTGTGATCAGCAGTCTCACGGCGCTTTTTGCTCAAAACGCTTAAATCTTCAGGTTCTGACTGGTCTGGCACACCCCCAGCAAGTGCCTCAAGGGAGTATGAACTTCTGGATGATGGCTGGTCTACTGTCATTTGAGATACCGGTTCGCTATAGGTGGGTGTGGGTTGATGAGCTTCTTTCATGGCCGCAGATGATGGAGCTGTTGTGGATATAGTTTTTCGAGACTTATGCGCCTTCAACTCAGACTTACTCTCTTCGGTGACGCTGCGTTCGGTGGACGTTTCAAGTCCTAGTCCCAGTGAACCAAATGGTCCTGGGAGACCAAAGTTTGAAGCAGTAGCAGCTGCCAAGCTCTGTGCATACAACTGGCTGTAGATGAGTGGGTTGTAGAGATATGGGAATGAAGGATGCAATGAAGATGTCGGAACATCACCGTCATCGCCCGCTGAACGGTCCTGTTCCTTCGAACCACCACTCTTGCCATCCTTGTCTCCTTCCCCATCGAATCCCGGCATGGACAGCATTCCGGGCAGAATACCAAGACTGGCAAGGCTGGCTGCATACATTGGATTGGTGAGGCCAAGAGAGCCGAGACCAAGACCGTACGGCATCGACGAGAACCTCATGAGATCAGCTGCCGCTGAGCCACTACTGGCAGTCATCGCCGAGAGGTTTGCCAGAGTGTTGTAGAAGTCCGACGCTGGCGTAGCTGATGCTGCAGAGGATGATGTGGTGGGCGACTGAATGGCAGCTGCAGCTGCTGCAATTGCTGCTGCTGACCGTCTCCCACGGCCCGATGGCATCAGTACTCTTGACTGCAGCTCATCCGGAAGGTTACCCTGCAATCAACATATAACCAATACGTCATCTTGTCTCTGACAGACAACCATTACAAACTCTGAGCATTTGAGATGCGCTGCTACAGGAGAATATTGAAATTGTGCTGGAAAGATAGTCACCAACAATAGTCTCATAGACAAAGTAAAAAGACCACACACCATAATAGACTTGATTAAATGGAAGAAGCTGACACTGTTCAGTCCCATATTTAGAATGGAAGATCAGAGGCTGGTGAAGACAGTGACGCTGGGAATGGTTGAAGGAGATCGGCCTCGTGGAAGACCGCCAAGAAGATGGTGTGACGATATTGCAGACTGGTGTCGATGTAGAATCCCAGAGGCGGTACGACTCGCAAACGACGGAGAAGAGAGAAGACGAATCACTGGCCTCAACGGACCACACGGTCGTGTTCTGATGAAAGAAGAAGCATTGTCAAGTTATGATTATAAACACGATGGCTGCAGAGAATGAAAAACACAGTAGGAACTTGTGCAACACCTTTAGAACACTAAAAAGCTAATCATCTGATCACTTACAAGCACTGTCACTATCTGCAGTGGTTCGGCAATGTGACCGACACACATCACGCACCTTTGCTTTGACAATATGACCCCACTTGGGGTCAACGTCGTATTCGGGGTTGCGTAGCAGCCACTCTTTCAGGTACCGTATCGGCGGTGCCTTTGCGCCTGTTATTCGTTTGCCAGTTGCACGGTTCACCACCGACACATTCTCGTCTCCCGTCACGTGGTTCACGTCGATTTTAGCGGGATCAAGTCGAGGGCGCCGCCTCTGTCGCTGGCCAAGCACTTGTTCCAGCTGCCAAGTACGTAAACAGCCACGATAATTTCAGATGCTACAATTTTGTAGTAAATAAACTCACAGGAAGAGAATCAGCCTTAATTCCCCAACATTCCCTGATTTCCAGCCCAGCGGTGATGCAAATGTCACAGAAAGTTGTCTTAGTGCTATGGTACTGTGAAAACCATACTGTATATCATCGAGTTACATCTTGTAATAGGCGACTGGACTTCTACACAGACTTGGTGATACCGGCCAGCTCCCCATGAGACTTGAAACACATGAAAACACATCACCTGATCTTATATTGCATCAATATATACTTCTTGCCTATTACATGCACATGTAATATGGTTCTTATGAATCATATTTTATAGAGTTAGATAATGTTATTGTTGTGTCCGTTCTTTGTAGCACAGCACATTAGAAATGTAACTCCATCCCAGTCACTGCATGCCGCTTATCAGATAAATTAATATAATATATCACATCACATGCTTGCTGCACAGCATACTGTTTAATCAGAATTATTTTCAACACAAAGTGCTCTGCCAAATTACCTCTGACTGAACTTCATCTTCGAGCCCTTGCCTGTCGAACGTGTTGCGATGCTCTGCAAGCCACCGTGCTACCACGTCATCAGAGCCTCGTAGTCTGCTGGTTATGTCCTCATCGTCTTCACCAGCCGACTGCCGACTCGCATCTCGAGATGGAGTTTCACTTATGGAAACATCTTTGCTGCGGTCGGTCACACCAGCTGTCAGCTTCAGAGGCTGCTCACCGGGCTCGTCAGCGTGATCTTGACCTGCTGCACGATGCTCTCCCGTTTTTCTCGGTGTTCGATCGCTGTCTGCGGCTGTCAAGTTCACACCGTAAGTGTCCGCATCTCGGGATCTGGAATCTTTCTGTACATCTGCATCAGAGGCCAGGGAAGCATGAACATCCTTCGACTGACTGTCGTAACATGCCTCGGCAGCAGTGGCGGAAGGGTCGCCCGATTCCGCCTGCTCATGCCGTCCTTCTCTGTTCAGAAGAGCCCGCAGATCAAGACTGGCAACATTGGTTTCACTGGCTGCTGATTTTGATGGCTGTTCTTCACGTTCAGTACCAGCAAAGGTGTTGCTGGTCTGCGGAAAGTCATCATGAGCAACTGCCTGTCCAGACTCTCCCAGCAGAAGTCGACTTCGCTCGGCCATGTTTGCATCGGCAAGCCGACTCAGGCACTGCTCGAAGCCTGCCATTGGCCACAGCATGTTCAAACCTCCAGCGAGGCCGGCAGAACTCAAAGTTCCGGCAAGACCTGCGGCTCCGCTGTTTGCGGCAATCATTGACTCCAGAGCAGAAGCCTCGAGCAACTTGTCGATCTTTGGCCGTCTACCTCGTCGGCGACGCAGCACAGGCATTGCTTCCATCTCCTGTAAGACATAAAAACGAGCACAGTGTGTTCACAGATAGGTAACAATATTTCAGCACACTTCCTCTCACAAATATCAAAATTGCATTCTTATTTAAAAGCACATTTTAAATTTGTGCACCACACTGTGATATTATGTATTCAACAGAACAGCAACAGGTAATGAAAGGTACTAATGCTCTGGCAAAACAATGTTGTTCAAGTGTCTGAACTCCGGCTGAAGCAACCTTTTATTCATAAAGAATTGCAAAAGAGCACGAGTTCAGCTACGAATGTAAAGCAGTTTTTTTCAGTATTGGATGTAACCTACGAGTTTAGCTACCACATTTACCAGTTACTGTCAACTGCTCACTGATGTAACGAACTTACTCTTCGTAACTCTGTACTACTAGTTCCAGAGTCATCTTCGCCGAGTCTGTCTTCGAGCACACGCTGTCTGTAATGACCCGGCAGTGGATCAAGTCTGGAACCACTCATACTGGCTATGATCTCCTGCATTCGCTTCACTGCAACATTCGCATTCAACCATATAACCGCATTACATGAATGTACCAGTGCAGTCAAAGATAAACTCTTTCGGTTTGGTTTAACAAGTAGCTTCAGAGTTTATTTAACTGGTCATTGCTTGCCAATCACCAGAGCCTAAGTAAGTTAGCAATAAAATTTAAACACAGCTCCTAGAACCAGAAGTCACCATGAACCGTGCCATTCACAAACATCGAAAGTGCATACAACTGTCCCAAATGGTATAAACCCTGAGAAAACCTCTAGCGACTGCCATGCGATATCTGGAACATCAAGACTACACAGTCTTTGCAATTACTAGATAGTATACTTTTTTCTGCGATGTGATTTCTCAGACAAAAGTACGGTAACAGAAACTGTTTGCACAGTCAGCACAAAATCAAACAGAAGTTGCTGTACTGTCGCACACTGCACACTAAACTCTGAGGTGATGTATGCTATCTACAAAGCTTTCAGAAAATTTGCACGGTTCACACATTAAATACGGTACAAGCAAGTCATGAACATGGCAAGTACTGGACACTAAACAAAGTACAACAAACGACACTGACTTCTGTCAGCCTCCATCTCCGCTTTTGTGCGGCGTCGGCGTCTCTGAACCGGCATCTTCTGTGCTTCGGTCTAACACATACACACAACCAGTCACAGTTATGAAACAGTTTGCCTGACATCCAGCGGCATACGAGCACTATCACGAAACAGTACAACAATGGTCCTTGTTCCAAGAACAACCCAAGCACCAGCTTGACTTCAGAAAAAAATCACCTACCACTGCTGTTGTCAATCCGGTTATCTTCATTAACCTTCTCCATGTACAGCCTACGATACTTTACATCTGTGACTCCATTAACCAGAACTTGAACAGAACTTGAAAGCCTAGACGTTTAAGCTGCTAAATTCCATTTAATTAATCTCCAGCAATGTGCTCCTATTTGCCAAGACCGCATTCATTGTAACAAAGCTTCCGCTCTCTGTAATGGTGCTAAATCATCCTACCCTGCACAATGCTCATAGCTAAAAATTCCTCCCTGCACACTTTTCTGGTTTCCCGGTCCTTCAATTTTCTGTCGAGCACTCGCAGATAACCACCGAGCTATTTGGTCATTTTAGAACTCACACAAACTGTCTACATTTGTTCATTTATTATTAATATCATACACCGAGTACAAGACAGACAGGAAGAGAAACATCACAACGAAGCAAGACAAAGAAAAAAATACTGCGAGAAAGTCACAGTGTCACACTTGTCACAAAATGCATACACTATGAATAACATCATCTGTATTATTGTGCATAAACCACTCAAGCAGCACCAATAAACTGTCTCTAACCATTAAAAGCTCGTGCAACAGATTATCCAATGCAGTGTGTGAGTCAGTAGAATGGGTATATGTGACTTGACAATACTGTTCATAAACGCTGCTCACAAACATCATTTCTTTTGGAAGACAATCTGAAGGCTGTCCTTGTTCTTGCTGTGGCGGCACATTACAAGTGTATGTTGTTATCATTACTACCAGCACTGGCTAACATAGCAGCACACACAGCAAATAAACATCATTTGTGACATTTGTATTAATGAAATTTACCGAAAATCCTCTTATCAAACATTCTCCTGTACCTGCTGCTGCTGCTGCTACTACTACAACAACTACTACTACTACTACTACTTACAAGTCTCTCCAGTGCGGATGCAGCAGAGCTGGCAGAGTCCACTGGCAGTGGTGTGCTGGTTGGAGTACCAGGCACTGGAGTACTGCTGTGGGAGTCCATAGCACTCAGCAGTGATGCCCCATACCGGTGTCCACCAGGCCACTCTCCTCTCTCAATACAATGGCATATGTTCTCCAACCGGTGGAATATCACACGATCCTGTCGAACACGAGACATTCGTCATTTCTTTATCACGTTAAATACACACGCACACAGTGGGTTACCACACATCTAAGATCAAGTCAGCCGTCTACCGTTCCCAGGATGGCAAAATGGGTATCCGCTGTTGGGCTGAATGATACTAAAAGGCAATGATAGGTACAGAGGAGAGCAGGCCTCAAAGTGCTACTGAATTGGTTTAAAGGTTGGTGGCCGCTTGGTGCTGTTCAACATTAATCACTGAACCAGGTTACACTATCATGACAACAGTGCCATATATACTGTCACAAATTTCTCATGTATTAGTATATTAATATTACTACATCAAGAACGTAATGTTAGATACAACATAACTGCCCGAATACAACAGCTCGTTACTGCTGAGATAATTAATATGAGAAACACAGTATATAACAAAATAGTCAGACGCATTTAAAATCAGCAATGAAAAGATGGCAACGTCAACTCCCGTGTGGGACGTTGAAATGTACATTAATGTCATCTAACTTTAGTACGTTGG
>Ga0049105_1001045_pt1 | contig 11407 bp, 4 predicted proteins | sample WorMetvaBAHAMAS1_FD_61260 | JGI IMG/M metagenome (GOLD analysis project Ga0049105, IMG submission 61260) | Worm MetaG Olavius vacuus BAHAMAS.1 | ecosystem: Host-associated > Annelida > Digestive system > Unclassified | place: Germany: Marburg | collected 2013-04-09 | reverse complement strand
TTGTCTGCGTTTTATCGACGAGTTTACTGGTTCTGGTGTTTTTGCCCGATTGTGGCTCAGTTAAATCTAACTGAGGTTTAACCTTAGATCAGTCGCTAACTGGCGTTGGTGAAACGGATACATGCTAACTGGAGGTTAAAGTGCGAAGAAAACCGGCGGTTAAAGTTAACTACTGTTGGTGAAACCGAACCTAAGTGGCATTTAGCAGGGCAATATTTCCACAAAGTCTGACGATCCTGTGACCACTCGTTTATTAGTTATGCTGCATTTGTTATCTGAGCATTACATAGTCTTGTAACCTTGAATGCCACATTCTGATCTCAAAACTAATCTGCAAGTTAGATGCGACACAGACAAACTTTACCTTAATTTTAGACTTTCCAAAGCTTTTCATTCTCAAGCTGATAGTGGCAGGCACAAGAAGAACAGACAGGTAGCAAACAGAGAGATGGATGGACAACAATGATTGCTCGTAGCGCCTCAGCCGTAATACTTAGCGAAAAAAGTTCAATTAACGCTAATAGGAAGTCCACTACGTGCTTTCCAATGAGCCTAAGATGATCATCGTACGTTGCCCCTAAGTCCCCCGAAGGGGTCTCAAAAACGCAGGACGGCCGATTTCCGTAAAAAATCACACTTCGCTTGAAGAAAGTCTGCTACAAAGTTTCTTTGTGTGAAAACTGTCAGCTGTAAAGTTGTAAAGCATTCATTGGCCTAACTAACTGTGCAACTACTAAGCATCTACTATGCAACCTCTTAGAGAGAGGGTGAGAGAGCTGTATAGTAAGAGTGAGTGACTGTTATGGTGATTATAGCAAGTATATGCACTCACAAATTAAATGGAACTGCTGCCGCTATTTGACTGGCACAGCTTACAGTGGTCTACTAACTACTGAGCAATGCATAACTGCAGCACCTGCTAGCGTGAGTGTAGGTGGGTCCATTAGCATAACGTACTCATGCCCAAACACGCAGGACACAATGCACTCGGGTCACTGTAAACCTGCTACCATTAGCACTAACAGCACCAACAACGACGTACTCGCATTCTCCTGATTAGTCAACAATGACGTAATCAGTGCCGGAGAGTAATTGGAGAGAGCAAACCCAACTGACCATGCACGCTAATGTCAGCACTTATCACACTCCGAGATTTCCCAAAGCAATTTGGGAAATTGCGGGCAACTTCACAATGTTAAATAAAAAGCTCAGTTACTACAGATATAGCACGCATTTAACTGCGTAAATTAACACAAATAACGGCCTCTAGGCTGTTCAAAGTCATTCAAGGTCACCAATTTCAGCACCAATCAAAAGCTATATTCGACTTTTCATTAGTGAATAATACTTCATGAGTTCTAGTCCATGACATGAAACGTGAATGCCGTATATGTACGGCAGCACGTGGATACAGGCTACAGCAAATTTATGCACGCACATGTATGAAGGCTATTATTAAATAAGCACCGTACCAATACAGTAATCTCACATGTAAAACTGCCACAAATCGAAGTTACCATGCACCACAATGTAGAGTACTGTCTCACAACAGGACAACAGCATTGGACAATTCAAACAGCAACTGAAAACATTTCTCTCTGGAAAGAACTGACCGCAGTGCAACTGAGTGCATGGTGACTGTCTGCCTACCTGCACCTTACAAATACTCTTACTTACTTACTTACTTACTTATTTACTAACCAAAGTGGACATATGCATCACAAATGAGAAACAGTAGCAGTGAACAGATGCTTCAAGACCTGTCTGCTTACTGCTGTAAAGTAAATGTATTGACTTACAACCGTGAGATCAACTGCGAGTTTCAGACAGTTATGCTAAGGATGAAGACCAAATTTATAAAGTACAGCATCCTGCATCACTGGCCCCTGTTGCTGAGATCGACTAACTGTACTGCATCTTTCAAATGCCATCTCAGATCACACTTTTCAAACACATATTTTAGCTCTAATTGTCTTGAATTTTCACGTATTTTTGTCGACTTCTGGAATGCCAGAAGTAGTTTTTGTTTTTGACTGAACAGGACTGTTTTCGATCGACATACTTGGTGATGGCTTTCTGAGCCCAGCTGAGCATCACTCGTTTGGCTTGACCACGTGTCCTGCCAATGGGGTCTGGGTTGCTTCGTTTGGTTGGCGTCATGCTACTGCTGCTGCTGCTGTTGCTGCTGAAGCTGCCGGATCGACTCAGTGGAATACCAAGTGCCTGATGAGCCAACTGACGAGTGTGCTCCTCAATCTACCAGTGAACAACCACACACCGTGGCTGGTTAATACTCCACACAGTTCATGTATAGAACTACAGATATACACTGTATGAATAAAGTCATATTTATTAACTTAAAAAGCAGTAATACAATGTTAACACAAGCAAAGAGTACGAGCTTTCCTTTCTTATATATTTTTGCAGACTTGCTTACAAATTCATTAGGTAAAATATGAACTTTACAAGACATCACATTTTTACTTCGGTTCTCCATAATCAATTTCCACAAAAATGATGGTTAGGTAATAGTTTTTCAAAGATATGTATGTTGTCTAGATATTTAATGTGGTGACATAGTGGTATGCTGTTGGAATATGACCTAAAGATCACAGGGATGACATCTGGTCAGGGTGCTGCTGCTGCGCAATAACGCTGCACAAGTTGTTCAAACCTTGTGCCTCTGTCGCCAAGCAGTATCATTTAGTGTAAAAACCTAGTCGAAGTGGTTAAGAGCAGTCTGTTATACAAGTTCAGAGATGGTATACAGAAGACCACACCAGTGCAGCACGGGCAAAAACAATCCAGACACTTAACAACTCAATAATGCCCTAGAAAGTCATGCAGACCTTTGCAAACAACGATGTAAGTCATCGACAGAGCTCAAACATCGCATAATCATCCATCTGAAATGTCAGAATAAAATGCAAAAAATACAAAAGAGCACATCAGAAAAACAGTGAAGGGTTCAGCGATCAGTAGGACTCACTCATTTATACATGCAACAGCATAAATTTTTTCTGACCTGGAAATAGAGAATAATGGTCCATATAAGACCGAGAACAATAGCAGGCTTGCCGTCCACAACGTCTGATGCATTTATGTTAACCATTTTTATCTAAAATTAACAAAAAATGCAAATGTATCACATGCTGAAGAAGTATTACATCTTTACAATGTAACTTTAATATACTATGCATTTTCATGTCCCGTAGTTCAAGACTTTAATTAAATTGCCTTTGTATATTTAGCTGTGACACAGCAATTACAATTATTAACAATGAATTACTTAAATCACTCTGAAACTTAGGACACAACTAAATTAAATGAACTAAAATTCAATCACAATCACCCTTTCAATTACTACTTTGAAAAATAATAACGAAGCAGCCTTGCTAAGTGGTTAAGGCTTGTCAAAATAAGTTTCTTTAATAAAATCATGGACACTGAGAGTGTCCATGGTTTCAAGTAAGTCTTTATATATGACCATCGAATAGCAATGATAACACGCAGCAGTGAACAAGCACTTGCCCGTCGACTCTCAAGGAACTGCAGTGCGATCTGAACATTACTGAGGTGATGGGCACGCTTCATATGTCGATGACGGTCAATTGCCTACATCAACACAGTGGGCATCACATGAATGCCATCGGTTTCAATTTTATTTGTTACGTTATATTCTGACATTGTGCAGCAGACCAATCTTCTAAATGCATATTTAAAATCTATATATCACATCATATCAGTGATATCAATAATACCTGAGGTCCTTGGCTAAACAGGTTTCCCTTCCAGAATCAACCCCAACCCTGTTCCCTCTCTGAACCTTTGAACGATGTACCAGTATGTGAAATGTGACTCTCTCAATATAATACGATATACAGTGTGAGTCAAAAAAGTAGCCCCCGAAACTTTTTGCGATATTTTCACTTGTGGTGAACCTGTGTAACTGAAAATTACCGTGGTTATTGCCCAAACATATTCCTATGTTTACCGGTACACCAATTCTGGTCCATTTATCTGAATATATGTATGAATTGTATCACTTTTACTAGTAAGACCCTCAAATTTTAGCAACTCAATTTACTTTATTACGAAAATCGTGAATTTTTCGTTAAAAAACAAGTCACATCGAATGATATTTTATTAAATATAACAGTTAGTATCTGTTAAATGAATTATCACATTAAATGTTCAAAATGTCCACCGCTGGCTGACACACATGTCCGCAGTCGCTTGCAGTAGTCTTTCACAGTGTTGTCAATGGCTTTCTCCGGTAAGGCAAACCAAATTAACTAGTGTATTTTAAAACTCGGGAACTGGCTTTGGCTTCTGTTGCAGCTTGTGTTAAGACTCTAGCATTGTCCCCAAACCAGTGGACTGAGGTTGGGTGAATTGGGGACATTCATCAATAGCAATAAAGTCAAGGCAGTCTGACTTGTTGAAACTCGAAACTTGAAACAGTAAAAATGATAAGTACTCCTAGAAAAATTAACGCCATTTTGTTCAATATTAAGATGAATCGACCAAAATTGGTAAGCGTGTGTGGATATAAACTGGCAATAAATTGGCAAAATTTTACTGAAATATACTTAGCTTAAGTGAAAATATTCCAAAAAGTTTTAGCGGGGGGGCTAATTTTTTTGACTCACAATGTATACAGTTACTCATCATCAACAGGTAAACAAGTGATTTTCCAAAAAATTTCTGGGCAATTTAAAAACCAGATACATTTTACAAGGTTTCGGTCAAAAAGTCGGAATCAACTGTCCTATTAATGATTACAAAGCGACGACGTTTGAATAACTGACCACAATTTTTAATCCACGAGATGTTTTGTTATGTTCAAACAGTAGCAAGAAGGAGACCAGTCAGTGCTATAACACCTGGCAAGGCCATCACTGAGGAGCCCCTCACAGGGATGGGGAGCAGGTTGCTGTGGCTGAAATATGGTGATGCTCAGCTGATGGGCTGACTGCTGCTGCTGCTGGCTCATCAGACCGCGGGTGGCGTGGAGCACAGGCCTGGAAAAACGTGTGAAACTTGGAGATGACGTCATATACACTTACACGTGGCTGTGCTACGGGCAGCCATCTCCTGCTACTGAAGTGCACTTGGCCAGCAGCTAATCTGCAGGCCTCAGGCCAGTTCAGCCTACTGTAGGAGTTTTATGGACCACAAAATCAGCAGACTAAGCTGATAGCAGCGCGGGCGCCAGCAGCAATTGCGTTCAGCCAGATTTTTAGCGACTCAACTAAACCCAAACACAGCCAGTCTCAGACGCAAGACAGACGAAGTCTCACACTATCCACAGCTGTAACAAAGTTCAAATAGACATAAAATGCTTGTAAACGTTGATTAGAAAAAGAAACACTGATAGCTGAAATATTGGTAAATGCAAATAAAACTCCAGCCAGCTGTGTGCAAACAGTCAAACTAGACACGTTTTGTCACCAATAAGTCAGAATCAATAGGCTGACTGAGAATGATTTAAAGGCATCTGAATGGCTACAGTATTTTCATCTGCAAGCAGTTGTTAAATTCATAGGGTAGCGAGAAGTAGACCAGTCATTTGCAGGAACAAATTGCAAGGACATCACTTATAAGCCATCACGAGGGGGGGGGGCGAAGAGGATGCTGTGTGGCAGTTCTGAGCTCATCCCTTGGCTGCTCATCAGACTCTGTAGCTCAGGCCTGGAAATACATTTTTAGTTAAGTTATTTAAGTTTTTCATTTGTTGTATTATTTTCCACATATGTACCATGTACTGGTGAATAAACATGATTCATACAAGTGACAATTACCAGTGTTTCACCGGAGAGCACTTCAAGCAACGACAGCAGGTAAACGCCGTCTCTGATGTCTTCAAACAGGTCAGTCACCATCATTGGTGGGTCATGCTGAAACACACAGCACAGGTCACCTAACGCAAATGCAGTTAGAATTATGCGCACCAGCAGAATATGATCACTAAGTGATATAGTCATCCGTGGCGAGAAATTGTTCTGGTGCCATTTACGTGGCTTTCACTATCTTCGTTTATTATACCAGAAGACGGCACATAAAAACTCAAAATACAAATCACAAAACACACAAATAATGCACTAAAACTGATTCAGAGTCTTTATAAAAGTTTGCCAAACAAAACATTTTATACAGACCATATAAGAATCAAAATGATATCTTAAAGCCAATGCAATAAGCTGATTGCAATAATTCTAGCATTTCATTCACAATTTATAAGCCACCAGCTTGCATATTACAGTCAATATTATGTGACAGTATTGATATTGGACCTTTTGACCTCAAAATTTCACGACCTGTTACATATATCCTAAAAATATCTACACCAACTTAGAATTTGTATGACTTTCTATTTTTGAGTAGCAGGCCACAGGAGATGGACAAGAATGTGAACTAATGTTTCCCTCTTTTATGAGGTGGAAGCATAAAACGGTAAAAACCAAATAACCATGACAATAGATAATGCTGAGGTCAACCTTACACAGCCACTCATCATTGGCCGTCATCTTACACCCAAAATAAATGACAGTGTCAGGCTGAATCATGGTTTACTCGCTAACCAAGCGCAACAAATGAACACAGGAGCTGCTTTTTCACACACAGCTATCAGCATGCTGGACAGCTAGACTCCGACCATTCAGCAAGCTAATTATGCAACTGATTCAACCACATTTAAGAGTATTCAGCCAAAATAAAACTGCAGCCAGTGGTTAAAGTGTAATGAGACAGAAGGGAACGCCGTTCCCCCACCTCCAATTTATGGCTCAAAGCGTTCCCTCACCTCAGATTATTTAGGGAAAGGCACAAGATAATTGCCAGGGGCCCAAACCTGAATGTAGCATTCCCCCACCTGTAACTTTTACCATGCTGCATGGAATGCAGACGCGGTAGAGCAATAAGAATTCTGTCTGTCCGTCTGTCGAACGGGTGATTTGTGACAAAACGAAAGAATGATGTGTCCAGACGTTTTCCCTAAGCCCCCAAAGGTGGGCTCAAAAAGCAGTGTCCAAAATTTGAACAATAAGCTGCGATAACTCTGAAACGGTATGAGATAAAGGTAAAAGGTAAAGCAGAGCACTTGTATCTGCGCCTTGCATGGTATACAAATCACTTTAAAGCACTCAGGCATGGATCACACAGTTTTACCTGCAATAAACACCATGCCTGCCTTTACCTCGTAAGTGTTCACAAGATGGCGCCTCCACCGATTGACGTGGCGAACATCTAATTGCAGCTCACTACTCATTTATCGACCCCGAAAGGATGAAAGGCTGAGTTGGCCTAGTTGGCTGATCTTCAGCGGACGGCAGGATGATTAGTAGAGGATGTCAGGAGATAGGATGTCAGTTACTATTAATCACTAATAGGAAGTCGCATACGGGCTTTCGATTGGTACCGACCTTGATGACCTTGAACGACGTAACAGCCCTTATTTTGCGTTTTTTCACCGAATTCGCTAGCTTTGCAGGCCGATTATGTCACAGTGGTTGAAGACAGATCGATATAATGTCCATAAAATATTGTCTCCCAGTTCCAGTCTTCCACTTTTAGCCAAAACTAATGCACCCTGCAGCGTGGTCTCTCTGCGATAGCTGAGCTAATTGTGCACTTTACCACTGACTGCAGCTACTGCTGATTGTTCGTATAATGCACTTCTTAATTAACAACAGACACAATACAGTCTAATAAATGATAAAAAGTTGTTAACACTGACATAATATACAGACAGACTAGTAGAATGAACGCATTTTTGTGAGCACCTAAGTGACTTTTAAGTTGCTGTAACAACATGAGGGAGTCATAAGTAGCCACACAATGGCTGTATAAAGTGTATATGCAAAATGCACCTAGGGGAGACCGGGGAGGGAGGAGATATGAGACAAACCTTGACGAGGAACGAGTTGACCCATTTGGTAAACGTCTTCTTTTGCACTGCATCCTGCTGATCTGCAACCATACAGCAAACTTTGTACACCGACAAAACGTGCTCAGTTAAATAAAAGATGCACGGAATGTTAATTCTTAAAAAGAGGAGTGGTAACAACGCTGCGTTGCAGCCGGAATGTGGCAGGCAGACCGGCATTGAATTGTTGTATGCAGACGCACGTCGTCCATGCTGGAGCTAGAAGGTTTGGAGTACCTGCACGTGACACTGATTTAAGTTATCTTTCAACGAACTATATTCGAGCACCACTTCACTTGAACTACTGTATTAATAATGAAAGTAATAACAATAATAATAATAATACAACAAATGATTTGTGTAAATTAATAAAAACCATTGGAAAATACAAGTTTATATGCACGTTTTTGTTTTAAAATCAAAGACATAATAAACGTTTCAACAACTATGCAACACGCCGAGTACTGCTGTTAAATCGTCAATTAAATTTAAATTTACATCAGTTTCACTTACAAATCTTGTGGCATATTTTCTGCTCGTTGAACGACGTAGCTATTTGCGGTCGAGGGTCATACTCGTCTGTGTACAGTTCTACAGTGAACTGGAACTCCATAGCACCTCATCAGACGCAAGTGCCGCGGCACAGACTATCACTGCCGAAAGCAACGAACAGGTATTAAGCAGGTGCGATGACGTCAAATATCCATTATGACGTCAAGATGCTCCGGCAAGTGACATTCAGGCACTAGCGACATCCAGCACACATAGCGGCGTAGAATGCACGCTGGTGCCATCACGATGCGCCCATTTCCATCCACTTGCGCAGTGTGCAACCACGCAGACATACGACTAATCACATAGCCTAGCGTGATACGGATACTGTGCAACGTTCAACCAATGTGCGTTACCGGTACTGTTGGCGGCCTAGACAGCACTGCTTGGCGTCGTTCCTCGACGAACTGCCTGCGAACCTGAGAAATACGATAGCTCCCATACGACACAGCGGTAGTGCTGACAGCCGCAGGGCGGAGAGCGGAACATCTACGCAGATGTGCTGGCATGCTCTCAGCCATCTAGCAGAGTCAGCGTTAACTAAATGACAAGATTTGAACGTTACGATCAAGGACATGCATCTGCAATGACTAATCACAGTGTGTGAGCTTCACGTCGCTCTTACACCAGGACATCAGCTAACGAATAGTATGCAGCAACAGTTATTTCCAGGAGAAACGCGTGGGAACTAGGAACGCCGTTCCGTTCCCACTGTTACAATACTGAAGAACACACAAGATGCAAAGAGACGAAAAGAAGCCTAAATTTTGCGTTCAGTTCAAGCTACACGTACCACACACAGTACAAATCTGTCACAGTGTGTCGTTTTTCATTGAATTAGCCTAGGCCTAATACATTAATTCATCCCAGCGCCAGCGTCCCCACTGTTTCTATTTTACGTAATGACCACTGCCACAGAGTCGTAAGACGAGCCAACTGTAGCAGTTACAGTTAGAGTGACGTTCACTTCAACGAAGATGAGGATGAATGACGTGATTCTCGCGTCTTCGATGACAACGCGGTCACATCATCGTTCAGACCGATCAACACGTCACTTAGCCCACTTAGCTCCGTGTATCATCATCTTAACACTATATCTCTGATACGTTTATCACGTCGACTGTGTAAAATGCCATTCTGGCGTTTACAAGATATTATAGCATCTCCCTCATTGTATTTCAATAACAATGAACTAATGATAATAATAACTACAGCAACGCCGAGATTCTACGGATAAACTTGAGACGCGCTGGTGAACACACTTCACATGATGACCAGCGTTCAACGGACGCCGCTATTCCAACTAAACAGCCTTGGTCGGCGTTGATGGCGCCGCGGCAGCAGTACCAGATGGCGGCACGCCGAGCACTCGCTCGCCGAACACCCAGAAACGGCGATGTGGACGCCGCCAGGCGCCGTTACGTGATACGTGCCATCCCGCAGACCAATCTTGATCGCCTTCCAGCAGCACGGCACGCCGTGCCGCTATTGCAGATGCGGCACTTATCTGGCGACGACAGGCTGCTTCTTTACTGCACGCCATATGCTATACGCTAGCTAGGCACACATAAACAAAATGCAGTATAAACGGAACAATCAACCTGTAAACCTCGCCAACCACGGCACGTCGACACCACAACTCATCGGAGTTGGTCCATGGCGTTAAGAGACGACGGACAACAATAACTCGTACCTAAAGACTACTACTGCATGCAAATCTTGAGAAGGGACACAGCAATGGTGTCGATATGTGCTCTCCTGACGTCACATAATTTCCAGTTTCCACCTGACTGTATATGACTTAATCCTGTAATCAAATCGCTATAGTCACGACTCTGAGGCTAAAGCTACTATCGCACAAGTGGTCTCTAATAAATATACGAGGTCGTTACTCATTCGAACGACGTGGGTGCCTACCGGTACATGGACTGGAGGTAACAGAGTATGCCACAAAAGACTGGTCACTGATGGGGTAAATACATTCCATCTCACCTTTCAAAGCAATCTGTCTTTCGACGTACAGCGACTCCCCAGTCATCAATTCGCGTATTACTATGAAATTCTCCATCGTTTGTCAATTCCCGCACTCCGAAATCGAAATGTCTACTAGTACGTCACCTATGGCGTCATCGTAAGCAGGCGTATGTAAGAAAGCCTACTTAACGACACCCGCAACGCCGACGACACTTGAAATCACGACGTTTGCCTGCAGCGGCCGCCACAAAAGCCGTTAAGTATTCAGTCCTTAACGGCTTTGCTGCAGTGCTAGGCCTACTGTAGTAATATCATCAAAGTCGAAAAAGAACGGGCCTCAGCCTGGTTAGTTCAGCCGACTGAGCGAAAGTCGAAAACTAAACTCGACACGAAAGTGATGCAAATTCATCATGTTGTAACAGGAAGGCGACATGCCACTTGCGCGGTCTGTGAACTGGCGCACTAAGCTCACAGCGACTGTCGGCGGTGTAGTGCGCGATGTGCCCAGACACGCTCGTCTGTTACACAGTATAGCACAACCGCTCAGTAAATCACCACTAAGTTGCCGCATCAAAGGCGATCATTGATGAAACCTATATCATAGTCTGTGCTTCAGCTATAAATACGAGGACACGAGAACTCGATAACATTGAAACGTGAGCTCAGATTCATAAAACTTAACAGAACCAAAACCATGGAATTAGTCTGTGTTGACATCAGAAGGAAAAGACAGGTTTCACTTCCACTGCCAGTTCCAGGAATAACCTGAGTGACGTCCTTAAAGTTCCTCGGAGTTACCATTTGCAATCATCTTACCTTTTCAGAACATATACAACATACACCGTGTTTCAAAAAAACATCCACTCATATTATTGGCTATAAGTTGAGGAATAGTTGTCCGATTTTAATAATTTTTGACATCAAAATTCCTCACATTATTTGACATCGCAAGAC
>Ga0049105_1001044_pt1 | contig 11407 bp, 9 predicted proteins | sample WorMetvaBAHAMAS1_FD_61260 | JGI IMG/M metagenome (GOLD analysis project Ga0049105, IMG submission 61260) | Worm MetaG Olavius vacuus BAHAMAS.1 | ecosystem: Host-associated > Annelida > Digestive system > Unclassified | place: Germany: Marburg | collected 2013-04-09 | reverse complement strand
TGATTACAATAACAGGCCTAGATGTTATCTTTCACGTTCATTGTTTTTAGCGTGTTAATATGATGAGCAATAGTAACTACAGCATAAGCTTACAACGTCTAAAGCCCGTTCACACTGCGTACTGTGGCCTGCACAATTTGGCTGAAAATTGGTCTTGGGCACGAGACGTAAAATGGCCGAGACCGAGACGAGACTGAGACGTTGACAATTTTTCTCGAGACGAGACCGAGACGAGACGTCGGTACGTCTCGAGACCATCTCGAGACCGAGACGTCGAGACCGAGACCACAACCCTGCTATGTAGAACTAGGGGACATAACTTAAAGCTAGTCAACAATAGATGTCATTATGATTTAAGGAAATACTTTTTTGTACATGAATAATTAATGCTTGGAACAGTTTGCCTAACTGGACCCTGGCCAATCCTACCATATCAATTGTCTGGGTTTTTCAGATCGCCGATCTGACTTTATCAATTTTGAGCTAAAAATAAGGTCAGGTCATATCAATTTTTGAGATTGTTCAGATCGCCGATCTGGTTCTATCAATTTTCTGCCTATTCACAGTCAGATCGCCTTTCTGACTGTATCACTGTCCATGAAACATTACTGCATTGATAACCAACGACGGCGCAGAAAGTGAAAGACGATAAATTTTATACGAAATGAAATATTATACGTATGATTTAAACAGAAACCAACATTTGTATGTCAACTACATTAAGAAAGCGGTTTCATCCGATTGCTATTGTTAGTTTGTTGTAGGCCTATTTTAGTTTAGTGTGTGATGTTGCTGCTGTAACGGCGAAATAAAGATACTCATAGCGAATAAATAACATACCGAACATTCTTAGGTGCATGTTGGTTATAGGATTGTAGGATCCACAAGCTAGCAGTACCACTCGGGATACTCTTCCACCGTTAAGTACCCCGTCGGTCATCTTGGCAACTCCTTGCATAAAATCAGATACACGAAAAAAATTATATTACATCCAAACTGATAAGAAGTAACATTTGATTACATCTGCTGTTGTTTACGTCCGGCACCGCGGATATAAATAGTATCTGAAAAACTGTGCCACGCCCAAGGTTGCGCCACTGGGTTGCGCCAGAGCCGTCAATTGACGGCTCTGAGTTGCGCCACATAGACGTAGGCAAAAGGCATTATCTAACTTCTGTGTTGCGCCTAGAGATAGTAACAAGTCACTGGTTGCGCCACACCAAAGCCAGACCACTGGACCACAACCACAACACCCTATTGAGCTAAACATAGTAATTTTCGATCTCTGAATTTTATATGATGTTAATAGTCACTACTCACTTATCATTGATCAAATGGTTCACTACTTATGTATGTATGTTTGTAAGTTCAGTTCAGTCTGTGAAAAGTGAATTCTTCTCGTTTCTCCCCAGCTTCATGGCAGGACGACTGGACTGGACGACACTGACAGTGGAAAAAAATTCCGAATTTGCCTGTACTGTTTAAAATCCAGGAAATTTGGTCAGTTAATTATCAGGAGAATTATTAAAATTGTTGCCACCGCCCACCAGATTTCAGATTTTAAGGCTAATATGCACCAAATTCAATTTCGGCTGGGGCTCTGCCCCAGACCCCGCTGGGGGAGCTTACAGCGCCCCCAGGCCCTTGCTGGATTTAAGAGCCTACTTCTAAGGGGAGGGAGGGGAGAGGAAAAGAGGGGAAGGAAAGGGTGGAAAACGGAAGGGGGAGGTAAAGAGAGGGGAAGGGGATGGAAGGGAGGGGAAAGGAAGGGACCAGGGGGAGGGGTTTCCCGAAATGAAGAAATCAAAATCTGGTCACGCTAATCACGAGACGTTTCATGCTTACGCATGAGCTCCTCTAAAAACATTCGGCACCGCGGATATAAATAGTAACTGAAAAACCGTGCCACGGTTGCGCCACGTAGACGTAGGCATATCTAACTTCTTTGTTGCGCCACACCAAAGCCAGACCGCTGCACCACGCCACACCCCATTGAGCTATATATAGTAACTTTCGATCTCTGAATTTTTACCGCGCTGCATGGAATGCAGACGCGGTCTAGCAATGAGAATTCTGTCTGTCCGTCTGTCTGTCAAACGCGTAATTTGTGACAAAATGGAAGAAAGATCGGTCCAGATTTTTATATAATACGAAAGATCATTTAGCCTATTTTTCTGAGAAGAAGAACGGTTGGTGGGGGGCGACCCCTTCTACCTGAAATTTTTGGTCAACCGGCCCCCTTTGGAGCGAAATCGCCAATTTTCAACCGATATTCGCCCGTAGCTCCTCAGCCGTAACACCTAGTGAAAACAGTTCAATTAAAATAATAGGAAGTCAACTACGCGCTTTCCAATGAGCCTAAGATGATCGTCGTACGTTGCCCCCAAGTCCCCCAAAGGGGGTCCCAGAAACGCAAAACGGCCGATTTCCATAGAAAATCGCACTTCGCTTGAAGAAAGTCTTCTATAAAGTTTCTTTGTGTGAAAACTGTCAGCGGCAAAGTTAATTTGTGGCATTCATTGGCCTAACTAACTGTGCAAAAATGATTGGTGGAGGGCGACCACTTCTACCTGAAATTTTGGATCAAAGTGACCCCGTTGGAGCGAAATCGCCGATTTTCGATCTCTTCGCTCGTAGCGACTCAGCCGTAACACCTAGTGAAAAAAAAACTTCAATTAACACTAATAGGAAATCCACTACGCGCGTTGAGCCTAAGATGAACATCGTACGTTGTACCTAAGCCCCCCAAAGTGTGGCTCAAAAACGCAAAGTGTCCGAAATTTGAAAAATAAGCTGCGATAACTCCGAAACGATACCAGATAGGATGTCAGTTACTATTAATCACTAATCGGTAATCGCATTCGGGCTTTCGATTAGTACCGACCTCGATGACCTTGAATGATCTTGAACGCCGTAATAGCCCTTATTTGCGTTTTTTTCACCGAATTCGACAGATTTTCGGGCCGATTATATCACAGTGCTTGAAGTTAGATAGATAGATAGATTTATTTAAATTAGGCAACAAGGCCCATAAGCACACACACACACGCACAAGCACATACAAAAAAAGTTAGAAATGTAGGAACTAATCGATACTAATCGGTACTAATCGAAAGCCCGTTAGACCTATAACGTCCGTAAAATATTGTCTCCCAGTTCCAGTCTTCTGCTTTTGGCGAAAACTATAACGCACCCTGCAGCGCGGTCTCTCTGCGATAGCTGAGCATCTTGTATATAATGTTAATAGTCACTACTCACTTATCATTGATAAAATGGTTCACTATAGTCTTATATGCTGCTCACGTATTATTAGAAATTATAATTGTAACCTATTGCAATTTGCACGAATGGATTCTTTGGGTAGGCCTATTCAGTGTTCTACGAACGTACTGTGAGTACACTTTTTATGCCTGCGCCACCAACAATAACGGCGATAGCTAGGCGTTATGTATTCCGGTCGTCCGTCCACCGTCCGTCCTTTGTTCGTATAAATGTGTATCTGTAGCATCTGTAGTCTGTGAACATCAGATCTATTTCGTGTGATGTGATCTCTGTATATACACATCAGGTAGTGAAGGGATTTTAATGAAACTTAGCACAAATATTCATCGTGTGAGTGCTCATTGCTGAAAGGGTTTTCAAGGTCACAGGTCAAAGGTCAAGATTATGACCACTCTCTATAGGAATTGTAATATTATAATTCGTATTCCTACTCGCTACTCTAGAGGGCGCCAGCAGTCGTATAAAAAGCGGCGCGGAGATATATTTCGACTGTGTGGCATCGAGGTTGATTTGAATTGATTTGAAAGGAAGGGGCGAGGGGAGGAGTGTCCCGAAATGAAGAAATCAAAATCTGGTCACGCTAATCACGAGACGTTTCATGCTTCTGCATGGGCTCTTCTAAGTTTGATTTTCTGCTCAGTAAAGTCGGCATTAAAGTTTTACCTTAATTCGGTTATAAATTTCTTTAATCAGCAGTTGTATAGCCTAATAAACACGGATATTGTCTGTAAATGTTTCATGTCATTTTATCTTATCTTGTATCACGAGACAAATTCAAGCGATGCGATTGGCCACTTCTATGCGTTGCGTGAGGGATTTTACGCAAGCAATTTTCCTTGCGTTACGCTGCGTAGGCCTACGTTGCGTGTGTTGCGCGGCTTGAAACCGCTCTTTCTTGTTAACAGATACAGATAGGCCTACATATGTGCTAAAATTCTTATGAAGATCTGTTTAGTAGTATTCACGTAATAATAATAATAATAATCGTTCCTTTAATATGGTTAAGACACACGCTCAACCTTAGAAGCATATAATACATACAAATACACCGAACAGCCTGTCTCGCAGGACAGCAATAACACGGCGCACACACAGACAGACAGACAGACATACAAACGCCGGGCATTACATAACCGCCTTGGCGGAGGTAATCAGTAACAGTAATATACACCAAAATCTACATGCATACAAGTATTCAACGTACAGTTGTTTATGCGACTGACATACACGTTCAGACATTTAACGCCGTACTTGGCTGTAACTCACGAAACTATGGCAACAGACAATCAAATCAATATGCGACCGACCGTGATATTTTTACCGTGCGACTGCATAATGCAACGCACGGTATTGCGAAGGCAATTCTGTCCGTCTGTCTGTCCGTCCGTCTGCCTTCTGACAAACGCGTGAATTATCATAAAACAAAAGGAAATTGTGCCCACTTTCTTATACCACATGAAAGATCGTTCATCCTACTTTTCTGATAAGAAGAATGGTTGGTGGGGGCGACCCCTTCTACCGGAAATTTTGGACCAAACTCACATTGTTGGAGCAAAAACGCCCATTTTCAATCGATATTCGTTTATAGCGCCTCAGCCGTAACACCTAGCGAAAAAACTTTAATTGTCGCTAATAGGAAGTCCACTACGAGCTTTCCAATGAGCCTAAGATGAACAGCATACGTCGTTGCCTCTAAGCCCCCAGAGGGGGGCTCAAAAACAAAATGGCCGTTTTCCGTCAAAATGTGTATTTCGCTTGAAGGAAGTCTGCTACAAAGTTTCTTTGTGTTAATACTGTCAGCGACAAAGTTATAAGGTATTCACTGGCCTATTTATCCGTGCAAAAAAATGATTCGCATGAGACGCCCCATACTACATGTACGTGAAAATTTGGCCGAAACTGACCTATCCCCTTCAAAAACACCGATTTCCAATCAATATTCCATTGTAGCGCCTCACCCGTAACATCTAGCGAAAAAGTTCAATTAATACGAATAGGAAGTCCACTTACCAGCTTTCCAATGAGCAGAAGATGAACAGTGTATATGCATGTTGCCTCTATCACACCTCTATCGGTGACCTTGAATGACCCTCAACCCTCAACGGAAACGAAATTGAGCACCAGGCTCAACAATCTGCACTGCAAGGTTTCCGAAAGTAGAACACTAGTAGTAAGTAATAGTAGTAGAAGCATTCGCGTTACGTTATGAATGGACATACCGCGGCCGGTTAGGCGCATCCAGCCCGTCGATATGCATGTATTCTAACCGGCTTAGTGGGCTGACGATTACTTTGGAACTTGTACAGCAACTTGCCGCAAACGGCTTTTCATGTAGTTCAAAATACGGTATACTTTACATGCTTAGTTGCTTACTATTTTAACATCTTGATATTTCATAGTTATATATCACAGGCCTACACAATTACTGCAGGCAGGGCTATAATAGTCTAGTCAGAGATATCAGTACTATTAAATACGTATCAGTTGACGGCATGATAGTAGAATTATGGTTGGAAATAACGCATTCCCTCAAAGTACATTCCACTCTGGCCGCCCCTTGTACGATGATACAATTCCTGGCAGATAACAACAGTCAGTCAGGCAGTCTTCTCGTACGGATGATAACGTTTGTCGTCAGCTGACAGAGACGTCCTCGGTGCGACGCTGACGGTCGGTGACGTCGCGGCCATGTACATGTTCGACACCTGGTCGTTTTCGGCGTCGATAGAGATCGGGAGATGTCTGCCTGACAGACAGTGCAACAACGACGGCGTCGCGGTGGCTGCGGAGATCAACGTGGACGGGATTATGACTGACGGCGGTGACCGACCGGCGACTGACGCAGTCGGCACGCTGAGACCGTGACGTCGGTGCAGTAGCTCAGTGTAGAGAGCTACGAGTGAAGGAGACACGGCCACATAGCGGTAGGCCGGAGTCGGGAAACAGCCGTGCAGTGGCGCTGCTGCAGAGACGTGTCGCGGAGCTGTCTGGACGCTGCCGAGCAGTCGACGACGAAGTTCGCCTGATGAATAATATGCACATCAAACGTTTAACCGATGTTCACTCGTTAACAGTAACCAAAACAATAACCATAACAAACATCATTCGAACAACAATAACTGAATAATAAGTAAAATGTTGTCTAATAACTATATCAAATCAAATCAGGTTTATTTCAGGCAACATGGCCCATAAAAGTTAAAAACTAGTACAGCAGTATACAACTATAATTAATCGACTTCAAATAATTTAAATATCGCTGAAATGAAATGAATTAAATGTAAGTGCATTGATTTAAAGTGCGTTCGAAAACCGACTAGGAACCGGCTTAGTCTAACACAACATGCAAACAAATCCAGCCGTTGAGAAGAGTAAAATCATTAGATGGTCCGAGAGTTCGTGAAATCAGTCCGGTATGAAAAGGTCTATGGAGGAAAGGGTTCAGACTAACAGTATTTCAGAATGAATACTGCGCGAGTAAGAGAAGATGCAAGCTGTGATAGTGCAGAGAACAGTAGTTTTAACAACTACAGCAACATTACAATGCCGCGTTTGGTCGTAAAGAATACGAGTAAACGAGTATAGTATACAACTTGATTAAACACTGCCATGGGCTATATAGGCTATATATGAACGTTATGGATGGTTAATGGAGTAAGGTTTAACGTCCCACCAAACACATTATAGGTCGGGGACGATTTTTACAGGTCATATGACCATCGAACCATGAACGTTATGAGAGTACATCATTAACATAAAAATCAGTAGCCTAGTACAAGATACTGCAGTGGTATTCGGAACGAGGTGTATTATGGACAACATTCACCTTCTGTTCAAAATAACTAGAAATTACAGTTCATAGCGAACCACTTAACCTCTTAGGCCTCGAGTCTAAAACCGATAGGAAGCTATCATTTTAGCCGTGCATCTCGAGTTTTAGTAACAAATGCAGTTGTTATAGGAATGGTAGACTTACAATCAAGAGCAAATGTGTCGCTGGGTTAGTCTTGAGTTGTTGGTTGGTGAGTCATGATTCGGAAATGGAAACTAAATGTATCAAGATATAGTCAGCCAGAAAGCAAACAGATCAGCAAAATCGAGACGACTGTATTTATATTATTGTACAACATGAGCTACAAATGGAGGCGTCAAGCCATGACAGGAAACAGTGATGTGCGGAATATCCGTTGTACCGACAATCGAAACCAAAACGATATCGATACGACGAAAAGCAGGCCTATCTGTGAAATCTCAACGCCGAGGGATGATAAGGCGCAAAGTTTTGTGGCGTTCGGTTTGGACGAAGTTTTGCATATGACGTGATAAAGTCGAGAGCAGCTTAAAGAATACTGGCTACGATGTTAAGAGAACGGACTAATACGATAATATCTAAACGAACAGATCAAGTTACTCATTGTGCATATTATTTACTGGCGCTGGCGACTGCGTCTACGGCTGTCGGGCGTATCGCAGACGACGTAACACCACGCCGATCCTCCGCGTTCAGTACAGTCGGTCTTCTGTCCAGTCCATCCAACAACTGATCGCTTCCACCGCGGCCACTATCACCAACAGTTCGTCGTTGAGTCGGCATCGCACTGCTGAACTGGTCCATCGACGTTCTTCTCTCAGTGATGGTGACGCCGGCTGCAGCAGCTGCAGACGGAAGATGTTGAGGCGGCGACAGAGAACTCAGACCAGCGACGCTAAACCACGACGCCAAGTTATCACTGGCCGAGTCAGTCGACATGTTCCTGCATTACGCACAACATCACATCATCTAACTCTTGTGCTTTCAAAGTCGTCTTAAATTGCACTTTTTAACATATAGTGCTGAACATAAAGCTGTGTAATTTGTCTCGACTTTTCGCTATTTTTTGTTGAATTCTGTTTTGCCAGGTTGTCACTAACTGCGCTTTTTCATTGATTTACTTTGCGTACAAGTCTAGCGGAAATCAGTACGATAATAACTGCCACATACTGTAAATACTGGTTTTAACGATGATCTTAGATCTCAGTTAATGGATGAATGCATTTGGCGATCACCATAATCTTGTTTTTCGATTTTCTGCCAGCTGTTTATCATCATCCAAGACGATACACACATATTATCGTTCATTGTTTTTTTTCGTTCTGCAGTGTCGTGCGGGTCACAAAGGTCCTCAACAAAATGCGAATGATCTTCATGGAACACATTTTTGCAACCACTGGACTTTCGGACGATTACTCATCATTCAATCCTGGATAAGTGTCGTGTGAGACATCGTATTTGGTTAGAAGATCACGGCATTCAAGTGGTCAGTGACTGACATGCTGCTGATGTAGACTCGTGTGAATTACCCGCATACGCAATATTTAACAGTCTTTTCGGCGATGCCGCGACTTTTCTGGGTACGAGTTTTCCTAGGTATGCGTTGTCTTAGTATGGGTTCTTGGTTGGAGTTGGTCGTGGGTTCATTGGCAAGTGGCAATTCTGAGGAAGTTCAGTTGCCGACAGTGAAAGGTAGAGAACAACAGTTTGCCGGACGACATCGATTCAGCAGACACTTACTTCTTCCACCGGCTGCTTAAGTGATATCATTCTCTTGTGTCAATCATTTTCGGATGTTATACCTACTGACTCTTCGCGTTTTCATTATGTTGTGACATATCAGTAAACCTCGCGGAGGTTTCTGCGGAGTGATTTGAAAATGAGTCGAATCACAAGCGAATAACGTGTTTTTATAAGTAAGTCTGCACAAAATATGGAAATAAGAAATGTCCAAAGCCGTGCAGGTTACAGGTTACAGGGTTTTTTAGTTTCATGTCGCCGAACATAGCTCAGATTATCAGCGACAACAACGACAGACTAATTTATATTATTATTATTATATTACTGTAACTATGTTACTGTAACTAATTATTATCACTATTATTAATACAATACTATTAGCAACGTAACTTCGGATGTAAATAGCAGCTAGCGGACGCCGATCAAGTAGCGACCACGCCCGATGTCTCTGCGATCGACTATCTCTCTCAATCTAATTCCAATCATCGAGGCGGACTGCTCGCACCGCCTCATGGTGTAATCAGCAGGGCCTTTGAACAGCCGTTCGCTCGGCGACTTGACCGTCTTTTGACGGCAGATGCCGACGCCCAAGTGGTCGTCGTGGCGAGTGGTCCGTATCGATTGCAATGGCGTGGTTGGCTGGTCACGGCGGTGGCCAACGCCGAGCGGGTACCGTATCGTAGAGACTGGACCACGGTCCCACGGCGGTCGCTGCCCATCTGCTCGCACGAGACTCAATTAGTTTCACTTCTCGCCGCCGCTGCGGCTGCCGCGCCGATTTGACGCTGATCGACGCGCGACGAGGCGGATAATCCGCGACGACTAGAGAGCGACCCACCGAGATCCGCCCGGGCCGGACCGGGCCGGACCGGACCGGACCTTCACGGCTATGAAGTAATTTCTTTCGCCTTTCAGCTGGGACGTTGCCGGCGCAGCCGACCGCCGTTATAAAGATGAATCGACGACGCGGTCGTACGGCGGTGAAAACTTAATCGCCGGTCGGGTCATGGTGATGTGTACGGTCTATGAGCCCTGAAGCTGCTTGTGTGGCTTAGCACGGCCGCGTGGTGCGGAGTGGCGGCGACGTCGCGATCTGACGATCGTAAATGGACACTTAACGCGATTGTGCGACTCGAAGAAGTCGGCGCGCTGTTAATGCTATTGCTTCTCGTCACACACGTCTACTTATTGCTCAGTTTTTCATCAACTTCTTCTATACACTGTAGCTGCTCGTCCCCGTAGACAGCAGACACTACCGGGTACCGCAGATATCCAACAAACACTCATCTTTATTCACCAGTACATGGTAGATATGCAAAAAATAATGCAGTGCAGATATTTCTTTCATATCGAATTGCCATCTGTACAGCACCAGAGACGTTTTGAGAGATTTTTGGTAAATGCTGCTGATGAGGATCATGTTTACTAGCGCTTAATGTATGTTTAATATGTTTTCCATTGCTTATAGTTAAGGTTATTTTTAGTATTACTGTATTTTTTCTCTTTTTTATGTGTTTCTACCATTTTGGTGAATAAAGATGATCATAAACGCACTGTCAGCGCTATTATAGCACGTTCCTCCTTCCTTACTTATTAATTTCAATTACACTTTTAGTTCAAACTACTAAGATTATGCACCTAAAACATTCTCCCAAAAAATTGTCCCATGTCACTCCGCAAATGCACCGCTGCTTCTACAGTGTGTCTCAAAAAACCATCCCCGACATTTTTAGCTGTAACTTTAGAAAGCATTGTCGGATTTTCATAATGTTTGGCAAACATGTTACTGAGAAAGTAAGCAAGCAGTAGCTGCTGTAGTTTCCCACTACACCTAACTAGTGCTTCTGCACTACCTGAGAAAATGCAGTAGTTCAGAAATAGCATAATTTCACTCAAAATGCTGTATCACTGCTTTGCCAGTTTTAAGCAGTCGCCGCTAGATTTCTTCAAATTTGTTGAGTCGCGACTCATACTCATGCTATTGTATGACTCTCTAAATCTTATAATCAGTGGTGTTCACCAATCACATCTGGGCTGTTGGGGTCATAGGTCAGAAAAAGTAAAGTTGAGAAGTTTGGACTATGTTGCATAGGCCTACAAGATGTGCCAGTGCGCTGTCTTACTGAAAGACAAAATTATTGTCCGCAATGTGTTTGGTAGCTATTAACATTTTGTTAAGATGGTAGAACACCTCAGTAATGCTATCCATTGACATGCAATTCACGCTTGATGAAGAAAAACTGCCATTCTTGACATGGCACCCAAGCAGCCTGACACCATGGCAGGTATGGTGATCGCTCAGTGTGTGCGAAACAGGTAGCTGAATGCCTTGTTCCCTTTCTTGGTCTTGTTTGGTGCACACATCCTATCGTTTTATGAATGAAAAATAGTCCAACAGTTATTAGGTGATAATTCAGATGTGACTTGTGTGTCTATTGGCAAATCAACATGCACCATTTACGTGAAAAGATACAATTTCCGTGTTTTCAGTTTCACAAGGTAGTGTAGAAGCATTAATTAGGTGAGGTGGAAAAATATAGCAACATATGATTGCTTGCTTTCTCAGTAACATTT
>Ga0049105_1001043_pt1 | contig 11411 bp, 7 predicted proteins | sample WorMetvaBAHAMAS1_FD_61260 | JGI IMG/M metagenome (GOLD analysis project Ga0049105, IMG submission 61260) | Worm MetaG Olavius vacuus BAHAMAS.1 | ecosystem: Host-associated > Annelida > Digestive system > Unclassified | place: Germany: Marburg | collected 2013-04-09 | reverse complement strand
AATCAGACCAAACATCTCAAGGCTCTTAATCAGACCAAACATCTCAAGGCTCTTAATCAGACCAAACATCTCAAGGCTCTTAATCAGACCAAACATCTCAAGGCTCTTAATCAGACCAAATCAGTGGATGCAGTCTCTGTGGAGTACAAACTGGCAACATAACATGAGTCAGAAATCAATGATTGCTACATTACTTATTTAATTATAAGCAACACCCACTACTGGACTCAAGAGAAAATGAAACAAGAGAATTTGTGACCAATATACCAGATGGGTCAAAAGAGTGGACCATTCTCAAAGTTCACTACCCCTGTATTTCACAACGCGGAAAGTTAAACCATATATGTTGAAAGTTCAGTTCCTGCTGCGCAGCAATACTGGTATTTTGAATTTACCACATTTAAATATTCTTTGCACCAGTTGAAAGAGCTAGAACAGTGTGTCACAACTCGGGAAAATTAGGCTGCATAAACAAAACAGCAAACAGCTGCAGCAGCAGCAGTGACAACAGTACAATCAGCAACGGCACAGTTCAAAAGGAGAATAACTGAACATGCCAATACTTCTGCAGCTGATTTACTGCACTTTGATGCTGAATAAAATCAGTACATGTTACACTTTGTAACGAGTGATGATGGGACAGACAAAAGCCACAAGATTCAGAACATCAGACAAAAAAGGAGTAAGATGTAGAAAGTAAGTAAAGCATAAACAGCAACACACCTCCGGCAGTTCCGTGGTGACATATCACAGCAACAAGGTCATACGACGTCACCGTGTCCTTGCAGTCTACAATAAACAGCACGTCAATCACAAATAAGTTGTAGTTTTCACTGGAGGAACCTGTTAGTGCACTGCCTTTGTGTCTCACAGTTTTCATATTGTACCTGCTTTCTTTTTTCCAGTGTTTTTTGTCTATTATATAAAACTGTGGATTTTCCAAATACATAAATAGATAAACAAATTCCACAAAACTGATTTTGGAAGTATTTTTACTATGTTTGGCTGAGGACTGTACATGCTTTAGACATCTGCAGCTGAAGGCATATTTGGTAGACTGAGGCTGTGAAGTGTGGCATATAAATTTCTTATTTACTTGTTGCATCGACAAACAGAAGGAACATTCACCATCGCCCAGCGCCGTTGTCGAGTTTCTGTGATTCTGGCACCAGATACAAAACAGCAGAATTACTTTCTTACTTACATACGTAGACTTACCTTTGTGCAGGTACGGCCGCATGTCCAGTCCTTCCAGTGGAAACGACACGTAGCTGCCGATCTTGCTCGAAAACATGAACTCATGTCGGAAACGCTTCAGATGGATGCACAGTATCTGCAACCAGCCAACGTTCTTCGGAAGCTGATAATTAATTTTTTAACTGCAAGAAAGTATAACACTTGAAACTAAACAGACGACCAGTGTTGTGCCGTCACCAGTAAGGCTGTCTGTGATCATGTTTGAACACCACCTTCAACAGTCCCACAAGTGTCTTTAGACCATGTTTCGTCTTGTCGTGGCATCGACCTTTGACCTTAAAATCGAATCAGTTCATCTCTGTCCCCAACTGAATTATTTTCCCTCTGGCATTCCCCTTTCATTAATCAGAAAAAACAAGAGACAATGTGAATTTCGATTAGCTTTCTTCAAACAATAGCACATAATGGCAAGCGACTGTCCCTGCAGCATGGGGAGCCTGTCCCCAGTGCAAGACAGTCTCTAGGTTGTGAATTTAGTGAAAACCCAACAGTGGTTTGTAAGATATCGCATTAACAAACGGACACACAGACAGCCCGAGAAGAGAATGCCTTCGGCTGCTAATCGCTGGTGAAAGCATAATAACGACTATATAAAATTTCTAGTCTGAAAGGAGACTACACAGTCTGTTATTGCTGGTAAAAAGCTGTTTATGTCAAATTAATGTCATAACAAAACCGACCTCTGGCAGCTGTAAAACTTTTGAAAACTTTACGCCGTTACGAAGCCTGCATAGAACAGCACAGCAGAACAGGTAAAAAGCAAAAGTTAAAGTAAGTCAGTAGCCAGTGAAGAAATAAACATACATTACACACAACACTGCAAGAACTTGCCTCTGAAATACCATCGTTACTTCCAGTTTCTATTTCACCGCCAGATAACCGTCGTTATGTGAGAAAAATTAACCTGCTGCTAAGCAACGCCTCAACAATGGGTTACATAAGACTGTTAACACATAATGGACGGTTAAACAGGCAAGTTTTCATAAACGTTTCTTGAAACCAACAAAGCTGGTGCAGAGACGATGTCAGCAGGAGATCAATTCACAGATGAGGTGCAGTAACTGCAGTGTAATTAAATTCACTAGTCAAAAATAAAATGCACAACAACCAGACAGCCCCACGCTTGATACCAGCATAACGGCCAGACCTGATCGCAGTTTCTAGGCAGTCAGCCGTCCAGTGACATTGTTGTAAACATGGCAGTGAGCTGTCATTACTTTATGCCAGGAAAATGGACATTATTGCAGCCAAACTATACTGCGTGGTGACAGAGGTGTGTGTGTGAACAACTTTCCCAGAGTGACTACATCACAGTAAAACAGCTCCACAAGTTGAACCTGTGATCTCCTGATTGCAAGTCCAATGCCCCAACTGTTACACTAACGCGACAAACTGGAAATGCATACATTAGTGAACTATTACTAACAACTATAAGTACTAGAAAGTTTCACACAACTAACGGAACAAAGAACTAAAAAGAGCCATAACAAAAGCTCTAACTACAGAGAAGTTCAGAGCAGGAAATAACACTGAAATATACTGACTTTTTACACTTCTCACAGCTGTACATGTTGTCTCCCTTGAGGTCGTCAGCCGAGAAGAACGCTGCCAAGCAATCCTGCAGTGTTATCACTGGACCCCAGAACCAGCTGCTTACACACACAATAGACATGTATTCACACGTGCTTTAGACATCTGTTAAAGGCACACTTGCTTAACTGCAGTGCACAGTGAGTGACTATGTTTTGAAATGAAGAGTATAAATTGTAAATCTCCATCGTTCAACATGGTGTATATAAGTAAGTAAATAGAACATTTATAGAGCACAATGTCGCAATACCTGTAATGCACTACGTGCTCTAATACAACGCAAACCAGTATGTCTTTAATGATCGCCTGAAAGTGTATTCACTAAACGACGGATCACAGAGATAGTCTGGCAGCGAGTTCCAGGCTGTTGGGCCTGCAACAGAAAACGCCCGACGACCGAGCTTGGTGCGACAGTGTCGTGGCACGATAAGCTGATGGCGACTTGCAGAGCGGAGCCGCTGACGACTTGCAACACGTCATAGACTTGCAGCAGTCCACAGGGTACTGAGGGACATTGGCCTGCAGACACTGACGAACAGTCACTCCGAGCTTGAACTGGATACGCTGAGAAACATCCAGCCAATGGAGCCAGTGGTGTGTGCTGTACTTGAACAAGTCAGCAGCATCGACTGGGTACAACTCATCGGGCGTGACGAATAATTTGTGTGGAGATTAACGGTTCATAAACTATGAGATTAATTTCTTGTACACTGTTCAGGCGAGAGTACTCGACGTTGTCCTCTATAATCCATCACCGTTGCTGGGACAGAAATGTGCATATCTATTTATTTATATTCTCTTACTTATTTACTTAAAAGTGACTATGTAGGCACAGTCTGCCATTTGCTCTGCATGAGGTCAACCCTTTTTCTACACGGTGTTTGCATGCTGCATGAATGTATACATGATGAGTGTGCACAAGAGCAGCATGTAAGGAGAACCCTAACCCTAACTCACACGATCACTGCTTACTCAGTAAGTGGAAATGTCGTACGTGTGCGCATGCTCATCTGTGCAACTAGACAGAAGCCGTGTAGAAAAAGAGTTTACCTCTGCATGACACCAGCCTCTCACAAGACCCATTCAGAGGGGGAGGGGAAGTAGGGGTAGAGAGGGAGGCAATTGAAAACTAATCTTTTTGGACAGTTAAACAGTTACGGACATCATCCGGCAACACTGTTGCATCTCTGCATTTCTAGCACCATCTACAAAATGTTGTGATTTACTTACTTACTTACTTAAATGAAATAATTTCCGATGATAAAATATACTGCAATGGTGAACAAACCTGAACATCCAGCTAAACATGGACGACAGCCACGTCAATCTCCAGCCGGACTCGGCACACGGATTTCTCTGTGACGACGCGGCCAGCAGCGGACTGTCACAGGAACTGGCCGATGTCGCATGCTGCTGTGAAGACGCACGTATGTACTGCAGCTGGTCTTTGCCAGGGATTGGCAACGACAGGTCCTGGAATGTCTCCTTTGTACACGAGATCTGATAGCAAACAGCATTTGAACAGTTGTCTTAACTAGGGCGAGTTCTCGTGTTGGGCTTTTCTGTGTTTGAGGTGCACCTGCTATTCTGTTTTTTTTTGTTTTCAGTTGTCAGTACCAGTGCAATTGATTGCCCGGAAAGACTCGTCTCCAAAATGACTTATTAGGTGTCGAGTGGGGTGCCGCTTTCCCTGACTGCACCCACCATAGTTACTGTTGTGCCTTAAGTTAAGTTAATAAATAAGTAAGTAAGTAAGTAAGTAACAGGAACGACTAATGTGTCCAACAATGACGGTGTCACTTCTCAGGCACAACAGTAACTATGGTGGGTGCAATCACGGAAAGCAGCACCCCACACAACACCTAATAAGTCATTTTGGAGACGAGTCTTTCCGGGCAGTCAACTGCGCTGGTACGGACAACTGACAACAAAGAAACACAATAACACGTGCAACTCAAACACAGAAAAACTCAACACGAGAACTTGTCATAGCTAAGAGAAACATAAAACTACAAAACCCTGGTTTAGTCACCTTGTACGACATCCAGCCAGGAAATAGAGTGGGACTATCCTTACAACCCTGGAGCCTGGCACAGGGTGCACTCAAAAGTGCACAACGGCATTTTCTCAGCCAAGAAAGTAAGTAAGATAGATCGACAGAGCAAGGTTTAACGTCCCACCAAACACATTATAGGTCATATCGGGGACGGGTTTTTATGGGTCAAATGACCCCACCAACAGTGTCAAAGCACTGAAGGAAGATAGTTCCTAAGGATTAGATTTCAATCCCATCAGGTCCACCCCACCGTGCTCACAATAATACAACAACTATGCAGTATGAAACAAAAACTCACAAAATACACACAGATAAACATGGCAACGCAGGCTCAATCAAACAAATGTGATTTCAACTGATGCCTAAAGCACATATAGCTACCCACCAAAGCTGACGACATGTTCCACACCAGAAAACTGGCAACAATGATCTGTCACCTGTAGCATTCTTTATCACAAAATCCATTGCAATAAACAGCCTTGGGCATAGGCTGTACACCTTTACTGCAGTGTCTACCCGTCACCTCACCCTTATATCCTCTACGGTATGGTAAAAAGAGTTATTAGCTGTTGGGCCAAGTAATACTAGATAGCGAAAAATTAGTGCCGAAGCAGAGAGGAATATTATATAAAACAACGCAAAATTTTAAAACATAAGTGATCCACCAAGCACGTTAAAAGAATGAAATGCATAACGGATACACACAAAGGGATTTTCAAAGTAACTCAGATAATACTGAGCAAAACGTCGGAAAACTAGAAATCTGAGTTTGAAACACACACGCGACTGGCAATTAATTAAGATGGTGTCATACCCGTTCACATGTTAAGCACTGAACCGAGCTCAGAAGCTTTCCGTCAAAAATTGCTGAAATGATGCTGACAAACTGGACGTGCGGCTTTGGTCGAACTACGAACACATAATAATGGTTATACACCGGAAACATTTCTGTCACAGCAGTATTACACGTTAACTATGAGTTGACTATTATATTTTTTAATCATTAACAGCCCCGTACGTAGTACGTAGGATGCACAGACAACTGCAAAGAATCGCTAGCACTTCAGGCAGCACTGAGCAGAACCACAGGCATGTCAACTGGGATTGGTATTGCCAATTCTGTCTGCCAGTGACATAAATTCATGCCCATCATTCCCAGCGGCTGCCGCACTGGCTTGGAACTCTCTACCGCAACATGTTTGGAAAGCGCCTTCTCTTTCCGTCTTCCGCTGAGAACTGAAGACCGTTCTGTTCCGATCGTCATTTCCTGATGATCCAGACAATGTACCGTGCTTTATCTGCGCGCCCGTCGCTCAGTGCTGAGAAATGAAGGCCATTCTGTTCCGGTCGTCATTCCCTGATGCGATCTGACAATGTACCATGCTTTATCTGCACGCCCGTCGCTCAGTGCTGAGAAATGAAGGCCATTCTGTTCCGGTCGTCATTCCCTGATGCGATCTGACAACGTACTGTGCTTTATCTGTGCGCCCGTCGCTCAGTGCTGGTAAAAACAGCTCATCAGATCTTAATTATATTTTTACCAGAAATGTATCTTTGCACGAGGAAAAACAGATTAAATTCTGGATGCCATCCGTGTCTGGCTCCGACCGAGGAATTTTTGAAGGTTTCTTCAACACTGCAAGACCCGTGCATTCTTCCACAATTTCGTCGATATCTTTGGAAAAAATGACCGGATCATCACAAATATTTCGTCATCATATATGTATCTTTGAATAAGGAATCCCCATTAAATTTTGGAAGTCATTGAGATCTTCACTTCTGATCCAGATTCTGGATCCAGATTCCGGATTCTGGTGAGATTCACCTCGTTGGAAGTCTGTACTCTCTGGGTGCCCTTTTCACCAATTTCAACAGGAAAGACCAACAGCACTGGGGGCTTACCTGGCTTTTCTACAGCGTCGCCAGCTGTCCGTACCAGCCACAGAGGCTTGTCAGTAATCTCCGTCTGTTGTCTTTCACGCGACGACGATGATTTCCTAGTCAGTGACAGACGCGTATCAAGTGCAACTGTTGTTTCTGATAACTGTGAAGCAGTGTCACTGTCCTGAGCACATTTCCTATCAAACGACGATGACAACACACTCGTGGTGTCCGATCCAGTGGATTCCGAGCACGCTGGCGGAACGGTGACAGGCAGTTCTTCGGTCAAGACCGTGCCAACTTCGCCGGCCCCTGCTTCCGACGTCTGTCGACACTGCGGCGCCACTGCACAGTCCGATCTTTCGCACAGATCGTTGGACAAAGTGTCGCCGACAGGAAGGACTGGCGGCGACGAAACTTCGGCATCAGCACATGTCGTTGCAGTGCAGCCGGACTCATCAGCGACCTCGGCCACATCACCAGGACATGATGACAACTCATCGCCCGGTGTCGTCGACTGTTCAGAGATGTCCTGGTGCACAGATGTAAAAAACGTTCAAAAACAGAATAAACGTCACTACAAATGTTAAAAAGCATAAAAATCATGACATTAATCGTTGCAGTTGAGCCCGAGGGTTCTGAAAATCAGGCGTTGTACTGAATCTGTCGACATGAATGGTCTACTACACAGAGTAATGGGCAAGCCTAGAAGAAGAAGAGGAAGAGGAAGAGGAAGAGGAAGAGGAAGAAGAGTGGAAGAGTAACAGGAGGAAAAAAGAAAAAGAAGAAAAAAAAAGATGACGACAATGATAGAAGGAGAAAAAAAATAAGAATATGTTACAGGTCTATGCAGCGTTTTAATTTTAAAAAATGTCAAGAAAATTCTCTTAAATGTTAAAAAACACATCAATAAAAACATAAAGAATATCTCGTACATTGACGCCGTGCTGCACAAGAGTATCGTCGTGGTCGTTGGTCGTCGGGCTGACGTCGGCTGTAACGGAGTTACTCTCACTGCTAAGACCCGAGTCACACGTCTCGTAGTCGGTGTCGGACGGGTCGCTGGTGTCACAGTCGATTGCCGACGATGTCACGCAGTGTCGCGTGAATTTCGTCGTCGTCTTCTCGTTGCTGTTGTTGGCGTCGACTTCGTCGTCGTCGTTCACGATCATCGGCTGCTTCAGCTCCTCGTGAAGGTGATCCATGAAACAGCGCAGGAACTCCTGCGAGTCCTTTGAAAAATAACACGACCCCAACTGAACAGCTTATTCTACAGTACAACATCAAAACCACAAATCAGTAAAAGTAAGAGGTCAACCTCGACGCCACATCATTGATCAGTATGTCTCCACCGGATGCACAACAGACAAACACCTATAAGTTGACGGCTATCTATCTGCCAGAAAGAGCATTTGGCCTCTCTATGAATTTGACCTTCGACCTCTAACCTCGAAAACCTTTTCAGCAATGCCCATTCATATGGTGAAAATTTACGAAAAGTTTCACTGAAATCCGTCCAGTAACTTGAGAGAAATTGTGACGCGGGAAATACGTGTTAACGGACAAATGGACGGATGGCCAGATGGACCACCCAGAAACACAATGTTCTCTGCCTACTATTGTTGGAGGAGGAACAGCAGGGTTTCCACTCTCTTGCTTACAAAAAATTCCTGGACTTTTTCAGGACTTTCCAGGACCTGCAAAACATTTTTCCAGGACTATGTCATAGCCCAGCAATGTTCAATTACAGACAAACAGCAGTTACTTACTCTGGTCCTGAAAATAATAGGAAATAAATTCCAGGACTTTCCAGGAGGTGTGGGAAGCCTGGAATAATAACGCTAAATGTAGAAACCTGCAAAACAGATCCGGCAGCACTGCTTTGAGACAACAGCAATCACTTACATGCTGCAGGTAGCCACGGAACATCGGATGAACTGCTCGGATACTGTTGAATATTGACGTCGGCGTAACGTAACTTGCCCTGCAGAGCACACATCGGCAATATCGTCATGTTAATGCAGTACTCATACTTTCTTGAGGAACACAGGCCGTCGACGGTACCCCGCCATACAACACGATCTCGATCCTTCCCCTTTACCATCTTCAACCTTCACAGTACCCCGCCACACCACACCATCTCGATCCTTCCTCTTCATCATCTTCAACCTTCACAGCACCCCACCATACCACACAATCTCGATCCTTCCTCTTCACCATCTTCAACCTTCACAGCACCCCGCCATACCACACAATCTCGATCCTTCCTCTTCACCATCTTCAACCTTCACATCTCTTTCTCAAACGTACTCTTCCACGCATTGTTCGGTCATCCCGTTTCGAGGACCCTGACGAATCCGACCTTCCTCAGTGACTGTTACCGGATTTTCTCACTTTCTCAGAATGCGACTGATCCAAATTTTTTGGCACGTAGTAGTCTTTCGACCAGTGACCTACAAAATTCCCAAAGTGACATTCCTGACCATAACCAGTCTCACTGCGACCTTAATCTTTGTCATTTGAGCTCAAACTCTGATCAGTTCATCTTTGTCATTTGAGCTCAAACTCTGATCAGTTCATCTTTGTCATTTGACCTCAAACTCTGATCAGTTCATCTTTGTCATTTGACCTCAAACTCATATCTTTGTCATTTGACCTCAAACTCTAATCAGTTCATCTTTGTCCTAAACTGCAACTTTGTTGTAAATTTGGTGACATTCTCACAAGTGGTCTGTAAGACACCGTGTTCACAGACTTTTAGTACCTGATCACACACAACACACAGATGGACATATGGACAGCCCGATAATCGAATGCCTTTTGCAACCGATTGCAGGAAAAGGCACAAAAACACTTAATGTTTTATACTCATATCGATATCTTGCTATTGTTGAAAACCCAGTAGGTGGGACTTTGCGGGTGCACCGAAGCAATTTCCTTTCCATACTTTTTCTCGCATCACAAACACTAAATGCAGAACAGACGCACCTTAAACAGTTAGCAGTTGCTGCTCCATCACGAAAAACCCAGAAAAAAAACAACCGAAATTCTGCAAACTGCATTTCGCACAACCGCTATATACGGCATTGCGGCTGTCGGCGGCAACAAAAACCCGACTAGTGCCGACCTGTTTTTGTGCCAGATTTCTACCATCAGCTTCATGTAGCTCTTGGCGAGTGCTGGGTTCTTGTCAGTTGGGACGTAGCCAGGGCAATCCAGGAAGAACTGTGTCATCGGCGGGCTGCAACACAACACGTAAGGTTCTCAACAGCAGGTGTTAAATAGGCCCAAAATTTGAACCCATAAGCCCGAAGTTTAAGACCAGACTTGACAAACATCAAGTGCAATATGCCTTACAGTACACTGTACAATGAATGAATGAATGAATGTTTTAAGTGACGCTGTCACAGAAACCATTGCAGGGGCACTGTACAGAAACCAAGTTCTAAGATGGCGTGGAGTGTCAGCAAGGAAAGACACAGCGAACAGGTGAGTCTTTAGATGCAGACAGAAGGAAGCCAGTGACGATGTAGACCGAACACTGCGTGGCAAGGAATTCCAGGCATGTGCCACACGGAACGCTCAGTCACCAAGAGTGGATCGGCGGGTGGATGGTACGATGAGTGTTGACGTACTCGCATCTCTGAGTTGGCGACGAGCGTCCACTTCGATGGATAGGTGGAGCATCTCTGAGAGGTATGACGGTGCCAGATCATGCAGGTAACTTTGCATAATGTTTCGTGTTTCTTCAACTTTACAATGAACTGGGTTTCCTTGGCCAGCTTTCTTTCCAAATACAAGGACAATATCGGACACGCTCAAGTGACAAATGAAGGCATATTAGTCGTAATTACGTCATAATCGTTAACTTTTCACACAACATGCACAGATGCACGCGGGTATTTTTGTATCAACTGAGTGACTTTCAGGTTTTCCTGCACCGACATCCAAACTTTTTACTCGTAAGTCACGACATCAAATAACCTTCCGATTATTGATTTGATGCGAAAATTCGACGGGAATGAAAACAAAAATGAGTTGCAATGTTGACGAGAATGAGAACGAGAATTTCTACATGGGAATGGGAGGGAATGGGAATTGAAAACCTATTCCCACACACCTCTAAATTAAAGCAACACTGTCACAACAGTTGTAAAGGAAATTTACAAAATTCACATTCAAAATGCTGAAAAATTCACACTAAAAATGCTACAAAATTCACATTAAAAGGCTGCAAAATTCACATTAAAAATGCTGCAAAATTCACATTCAAAATGCTGCAAAGCATTAACCCTTCGATGTCCAACGGGGGGTAAAATTACCCCCCAGGTCGCTTTCACCGCATATTTTTGGAACAGAGAAATATACAACGGCGTGTGTTTATGACTTTTCCTAAATATGGTCCTGCTACAGAATGCTATATTTAATGAAAGTATATCGTCAACAGAAAATCCAAGATGGCGGCCTGGAAAAGGGAAATGCCTTGTCGTTAACAGTCATTTTAGAGGTAACATATTGTATACACCAAATATCGAGTTACACATCACATAGAAACATAATTCCAACGACTATGTCCATGTTTGTGAGGTCAGTGAGTCGATTGCCATTGATATCTATGCCACACAGC
>Ga0049105_1001042_pt1 | contig 11420 bp, 6 predicted proteins | sample WorMetvaBAHAMAS1_FD_61260 | JGI IMG/M metagenome (GOLD analysis project Ga0049105, IMG submission 61260) | Worm MetaG Olavius vacuus BAHAMAS.1 | ecosystem: Host-associated > Annelida > Digestive system > Unclassified | place: Germany: Marburg | collected 2013-04-09 | reverse complement strand
AAAGGAGTTAGGGCAAAGCTCATAATACTATGTAACTCATATAGAATGTAAGCTTGCGTCAATTATTATTATCATTATCAAAATTATTAGGCCGCCAGAAGGAAAGCCTTATGTTTGACTGCCGTGCTTTTTTTCGATTTTACTAGATTTATAATCTCCGAGCTTGCGGAATGGCCCCGCCAAAAGTATATTAGGGTCCTAGACTTAACATACACATCCACTCAGACATTCGGCCGATCCTTTTATTAAATTTTACAGGAGTTTGGACTCTAGAAGACACAAATTTTGACGCGATTTTCGACCGCCGTCGCCTACTAGCCTTTACGTTGCCGTCGTTTCGAAATGTATCAATTCATCTGAAAAACAAACTTGTAGGCGAGAATTTTAAGACTTTAAGCGGTTCAATATGTTGTTGAACCGTTTAAAGTCGTGCGCATCAATTATCGTCAACGTTGAAATAAGTCTTAACACAAAGTGAATTTAAGTATGCAGGCCCACATAACAAATGAATAAATAACTATTAAATAACGTCAGGGCACTGTCTTTATCACTTTGGTAAACTGAAGTGCAGTTGATGTTGAATTGCCAGTAGCTACGTTACGTTAGGCGTATATGTGAATGCGCTGACGTTACGGTAATGCCCACTTTTTGCACAGGCCTACATGATGTCGTGCAATACCATTTTATCTGTCATAATCCGCGATTGCATAATGCATCCAAATACCAGAATTACGTTGTTATAAAATTACATACTGCATTGCGATATAAATAGGTCAATAATTAACTGTGACCCACAATGACCTCAGACATAATAATGCACTCGTTCTCGGTAACCTCGGTTTACATCGATAAAACTAGATTCTTTCGGCTACATTTTTGTCGCAGACAGTATAGGTCTATCTTCAAGCACTTTGACGTAATCGGCCAAAAAGCTACCGAATTCGGTAAAATAACGCAAAATAAGGGACACTTCGCCGTTCAAGGTTATTCAAGGTCACCGATTTTGGTACCAATGGAAAGTCCCTATGCGACTTCCTATTGGTGATTAATGCTAACTTACATCCTATCTCGGTCCGTTTGCAGATTATATGTCAAATTTTCTCTTTCTACAGGGGGTTACTTGGCTTTAACACATCGTTCGGGGTGAACCCATAAACTCAGGACTACGAAATTTACCTCTTACGAACCTAGAAAGATCGTTCTATCGTATGGTATTAGTATATCTACAGATGATTATTTCATCTTGTCACAAAGCACGCGTTTGACAGACGGACAGACAGAAAGTCGACAGCAAGAGCTGGCCCTAATAACATGAGTTAGATGCGCGCTAAAAATGAGTCCTGGACACATCTGTTAAATGGCACGAGTAATGAGGTCTTGGTTTAGGTCATTCCAACTACGTCGTACGGGCTATTTACTAGTTTATCACTTTTTCTAGTTAAACTTTTGATAAAAGTTTACTGATGTTTGCTTTCGCATTGCAAATTTCGTTCGCATCCCGTCCGTTCACAGTACGAAATAGTTAAATCGCATTTTTTTTGTTTTCATACCGCATTAGCGTATTGACAGTTTCGTTGATAAACAAATATTACATTGTGTTTATTTCCTGTTTGGGATGCATTATGTTCTTCGTTGACAAAATATGACCAGGAAGTTAAAAGTCATCATTAAAAGTACTAGTATTTTACGCCAAAAAAACTTACGAATGAATGAGTGAATGACTGACTGACTGACTGACTGACTGAATGAATGAATGAATGAATGAATGAATGTATAAATGAATGAATATGTTTATTTTAAGCCCACAGACAAAAACACACACTTGTAGCCTACACACGCACACTTAAATGAAAAACAATAGGCAAATACAATTAGTAATACAACTACAAGAAGCGAGACAGCTAGAGTGAACTCCACACACAGTTTCAATAAGACATCTAATGGCAGTGTTGCAGCCTATTTTTAAATCTTACAGGGTCATCATAAACAGTCGTGTTATGGTGTTATTCGGACATCGAACTGCCGTTTCGCTACACACAGCCGCCCAATCAAAGCGATGTGATAGTTAAAGCCTGTTATGATTGAACGCAGTTTATCGGCACTTTTTATTACCACCACTGTGCCTATTATTGAACACTAACATACCTCTGCGTCTGCAGTGCATAATACCATTATTTATCCCTATTTGACCACTGATCTCGGAGTCTATTAATGGTCCGCAGGTAGGCCCTAAGCGGTCTTTTTACACTCAAAAAAGTTCATCCTTTTTATTTTTTTTGGATTATTCGGTCAAATGTTAACCAATTTTAATAATATTTGGTAATATTGCAGCTGAGAAAATTTGCAACCAAATGGCATATTCCTTTCTTGTAATATCCAGTTTGTGTATGAATATTACATAATAAAAAAACAAGAAAGATTCTGTATGCTTCTAATGCTGCTGCCGCTTCATCTTGTGGTCGTGAAAGTTTCTTGCAGCCTTTTTTTGAAAAAGTTTGATCAATCCCCACAGTCCCCAACCTTTATTCAGAAATTTCTTACTAAGTTTCTATGCTTCATAACCTGTAAAAACGTACAAATTTTTCATCAAGATTGGATTTTAGTAGCTGAAACTCATATTTACAACAAATCATTGACATCAAACCGTCGACTGCTATACACCATTAAGCAACGCGAGTTCGTTATTCGAATAAGTAAGCAAGTAAATTAACAAGAAGCGGGCCATGCAGTCATTCATTACGTGAAATTAATGACACTTATAATGGTTCACAGACTGAAACAAAACTACTATGGCAGTATCATCGTAGCAAAAACTGTCTGAAATGAGATATTAGAATTTTTACATTATGGAATTGTTTAGGGAGCGCAATGGGCAGGAAAATGTGATTGACAAGCTTTAACAATAATGATATCACTTGTCTGTAACAGAATCTCATAATGAACCTATTCACAACAAAATCCAGAGAATTTAAATCGCTCTTTATCATTGGACAAGCCTCGATAGCATATAATAATAATAGTGCAATAATATCCTACTAAATATTATCCAATCCACATAATTATTATCCAGATCCAATATTATCTAAATTTACATTACATCCTATAGACATTACGTGAGTAGGCCTATGTTTATGGCGGTTGGTCGGAAAAGTCTTCATGCCGTCGTCTTGGCATCAGAAACAGAAAACTCCATTTGTCTGCTATTCAAACAACAAGACAGTAAATAGATTGACAGCGGAAATTGGCAAACAATTTCTAACATAAGATAACCTGCTTACTTATCTGTGTTGCTCGCAGATTACTAATTTACTTTACTAACAACAGATGAATAATCCCGTGTTTAAAGTTCATTATCGCTGTTAGCTTACATACATTAAAATTGTTTTTTTTTACTTTTTTCCTTGCTGTCAATTTGGCGAAATAAAGTTGAATAAAACCTCTCCTCAGAACCATCGCTGTCTGCTGAGACGTCACGTGGTACGCTGACGTCATCACCCAGTGAGTCAATAGCAATTGGTCGAGGCGGTGGTCTGTGGCTGCTGTTTGATCTCATCGGCGACGCCGCGAGGCTTACTGCTCGCGCTGCTGTTTCTTCTACGTGTGTGGCCAATGGTCTGTAATTGCTAGCATCCGACCTGCTCATCACACGGTCGCCGTGTATCATAGACTTCACGCCGTGATCTATTTGAAGTAGCGACAGAGCATCCATACCGAGCGAGCCTCGCTCGCCGTCTTCCGCCAGCCGTTTCCGCCTCTGTGAGTCTCGGAAAACTCATCCCCGTCTTCTGTTAACCGACCCAGCCTTCTGTATTTTTAACTGAAGAACCTATTTATGTCTGTAAGCTGTTTAGAAACGGGTTGCTACATTTGCATCATTATTTTGTCGAACAACTGCGGGATATTAAAGATAAGAGTTGATAACAGGCAATAACAGCATAGTTATATCTTTGACTGGTTTAAGTAACGAAATTATTTATCATTTAAATGACTATTTAGGCTCATTAGAAGTCACAAGTTACCACCACACTGTACGTAAAACACGTGTCATGGTCATCAGAGTAGCACAAACAGAACTATTTATTTTAAAAATGTAAAGTTATATTAATTCGCAGGGTTCCATAAAATACACGAAAGACGAAAGTAATCCAAAGACGACGCTAATGCGTTTTATTCGCAAAGAACTCACGAAATCAGAAATGCAGACAGTATAAATATCATGTGAGGAAGAACGCCGGATAACTTCGTTGAGTTGTTTCTATAAAACAAACTTCGAGTTTAGTTTCGCAAACTTTGTTTTTGATAATCCTTATTCACCAAGCAAACATGGTAGACAACAATAAGTTATACAAACCAAATGTAATCAAACAGTTATAGTACAGACCAAAAACGGTCGAAGCTCACTTCAGATTTAGACACGAGCGTGCGCAGAAGTTGCCTATGATCGTCAAAGAATTACAGTACGCTTGTCATGTAGAATGACGCGCAAGTTCGGAAAGACATTGGAACGAATGGCTGTCTTGACTGGTCAAAGTGGTCAGTGAATGCAATGGTTAGGTGACGTCACTGGCTTACTACTTCTTACCCTATCTATCTACTGTGTTGGGTTGCGTTTTGTCAACCCATTTTATACCCATATATTTGATGATGATGACGATGTCACTGACTGGTCTGGTAATAAGACACTGCCGGAGTTGGTAAGGTTTGAGGAAGTTTGTGCAGCATAGACTTTTTACAGGGCGTCCCCATTACTCGCAATGCAGACCGAATGAAGATACGATCCTGCAGTTTTCAGCATCTGGTAGGACAATCCATCTAGTTTCTGGAAAGGTATGGAGAGGTAAAGTTTATCCGGATATTCGCATGGGATCACCCCCAGCGGGAGCATTAAAGTGAAACACCCCCTATCGCTAGCGAAAATTTGACCAATAATCGGCCTTAACTTGGAAACGGTGAAAGACAGGAGGTAAGTTACTACAAATCACTAATAGGAAGTCACATATGGGCTTTCGATTGGTACCAAAATCAGTGACCTTGAATGACCTTGAACGGCGTAATGGCCGTGTAGTTTGCGTTATTTCGCCGAATTCGCTAGCTTTTGGGACCTATTACGTAAAAGTGGTTGGCGATACACCGATATATTCTACGAAATGTAACCCAAAGAATCTAGTTTTAACGATATATCACTTATGGCAATATTCACAGGGAATCACCCTCAGCGAGGGCGTTAAAGTGAAGCGACCCCCCCCGTCGCTAGCAAAAATTTGATATATAATCAGTCATAACTTAGAAACGGTGCAAGGCATGAGGTAAGTTAGTATTAATCACCAATAGGAAGTTGCATATGGGCTTTCGATTGGTACCAAAATCGGTGGCCTTGGATGACCTTGAACGGCGCAATGACTATTATTTTACTTTATTTCGCGGAATTCGGTAGCTTTCGTGGCCAGTTACGTAAAAGTGGTTCATTAACTGTTGATCTGTTGATTGTCTCCCGATAAATGTCATAAAGTACACCAACTAAGCATGACGGACGCGCTGTGCTCTTCGCGGTGGCGGAGCTTCTTGTTTGTTTATAGAGTTGCCTGCGCTCGTCAAACAAATACAGTATGGTATTTACGCTGAATTTAAGAAAACACTACACGGTCCGTATAAACGCAGACAGTAAAAGATAAAAGAAAATTCTTCGATTGTATAGCAAGGAGTCAGTCATTAGTCTGCCTGAGCATAGTCGAGAGGTCTGATATTTTACCGCTGTCCTTTATGACACCCAGACTCTACTCTCCCAGACGCCGAGCAACAAGTCAAAAAGATTATCAGAGGTTTATTCCTAGGTTAACTCGTAAAATTGACTCATTTCACTCACCAGTCTTCTAAATTGACAGGGGTCAAAAATTACGAAATTTGGCCTCGATTTTTTATCCCTTGCAGTTGTCTTTGACGCGTTTTGTTTTCGCTTAGCAACATATGAGGAATCTGCTTTGAAAACGAGGCAATATCATCTTAAATCTAAAACGCGGATGAGATTGGGAGCACGGATGGACTATGTTCTCCCTAACGCTGAAAATAAGGCAGAAGAAAATTGCTCCCCCGTATAAAAATGGGCCTGGAATATTTGTTGAGTCATAAATAACTCAGCCGCCGATTGTCAGATTTTGCTGATAATTGGTACACTGCTGCATTATGGGGCTTGTGATTAAAGCCAAGAACGACTGTCTGGACAGTTGTCACATACTGGATTTCGACAGAGGTCGGACATCGCTGTAACAGTCACCGACGGAGTTTTATGGCGGGTTTCTGGGACGAACACAGCACGACAACGCCGGTGGCGGAGGCGGCACGGCGCGGCGACGAGTGTAGCCAGGTTACGTCGCCGACTCACGCAGTGCCCGCATAACGCGACACGACGCCAGGCTGAGCGCGCCTCGCTGCCCTACCGCCGCCGCGACTCAACGACGCTCGGCCTTCGGTCGAGCACCCGCCGCCGACGGCAAATAATTGCTCCATTATCCGCAGCGCAAAATTGCGGGAAATTACGACGAAATTGCGCTGCAGCGAGCACTGCGTCACACTTAGTCGAATTATCGTCATCATCCATCTCCACTCTCCTGCCTCAGCAGCCACGGCTGTAGCAACATCCGCTTGTCGTTCAGTTTGCTATCACCGCACTCTATACCTTCTCTCTTTCAGTTCATAGAGTTTCCTGTATGTATGCTGCGTAAGACTCATCCTGCATCTCATGCAACTCTCCCCGTGCCTCGCCGTAGGTCATTTGTTTCTGGCTCATACGTATAGAACATCAGAGTTTGCTAGAAAAGTCTATTATTACTCAAACTTGTAGGCCTAGTCAATTCTCGCCCAAATATTAGCAAATTAGTAAGAATTACATAGGTGGTTTTTAATCTTTTTTGGTCCATGCATGATGCATCGCTTTAACTGATCCATAACGTCACACCTTTGTCCACGTGTCCACTACTTACTAGTCTTACTACTGACGGTTATCATACATTGACATAATAATGCGTGTCCGTTTTTGACACCCAACCTATAATTTCACAAATGGCAGAGAGACTTGCTTCAAAAGTATATCAGACGTTTGGTCCTAAGCCGAACTCGTAAAATTCACTCAGAGACATTTCGCCCACCCCTTCCCTAATTTTTACAGGAAAGTCAAAAAGTTCACAATGTTATCTCGATTTTCGGTTTCAAAATGGTGCAGGATATCGAAAATCTTAAACATCCAGCTTAGAACATCAATGAATGACTTCCTTCTGACTCATACATTTCGTTCACCCTCTTACATTTTGCAGGGGGGGGGATCAAAAATACGAAATTTGGACCAAATCTGGATTGTAATAAAAAATTTAGTTATGAAAGAAAGCAATGTATGTGAAATCCAAAACGTCGATTTTAGACCGCAGTCCAGTTTAAGGCGCTCTGGTCTCGAAACGAAGCAACATATCTAAAATATGAAGATGGTTTTGCAGCGAAGATCATAGCCTGTCTCCTCCTTACGTATTTGATATAGGTCGCTCCCCCAACTCCGAGGAATGTGGTTCAAGCTTGCCCCTTCAAAACCAGGACGTGGGCCTTGTTAATTAATCGAATCACCAAGAACTGCATTGATTTATCGTGTTGACACTTTACACACTGGTGCATTTGTGATGCCAGAAGCCGAAAAATTTTGAAACTTCACTTCCAGTCAAATCCAAGATGGCGGACGGTGCCCAAATTGTACATATTGAAATCGCAATAACTCCGCCGCGGATTGTTCGATTTCACTCAAATTTGGTGAAGACTTTGATCACGTCACAACCGACACATTACAGACGTTCAAAGTCAAAGGGTCAAAGGTCAAGGTCACAGCGTGACGTATCGTATCAGCAGCGTCAGTAAAACGTTGGGAACGGATAGGTTGACACACTTCACACTTGTTGAATATCATCACAGTATGGAGCGCGACATGTGACAGCTGTTCAAGGTCATTAGGTCAAATATTAAAATCGCCACTGATTGCCCGATTTCGCTCAAACTTGGTACAGAGCTTGACCTCCATACAGGTTAGCCGACCTCAACCGTGCCCTTTCTTTCTTTTTAACACCCAGACTCTAATGTCCCAGACGGCTGAGAGACGCCCGGCCAAAAGTATATCAGATTTGGTCCCAGGCCAAACTCGTAAAATTCATTGAGAGATTTCGTCCCAACTCCCCTAAATTTTACAAGGGGCCAAGTGCAAAATTTAGCCTCGATTTTCGACCTTGGTCGCCTTTTATGTGCTCTGATTTCGAAATTGAGCAATATATCGGAAATCTAAAGCATCCGCCGATGACTGATTTTCCTTTTGGCTCAGTCATTTCCTCCACCGCTCCCCAAAAGTGTGAAATTTGGCCTGAATTTGGCATTTGAGGCGTTCTCGTTTTAAAATGAAGCAATGTATCTGAAATCTGAAACGCGGCAGCATCTATGACGGTTCTATGTTCTCCCCTAAATATTGTGTAGTTTGGTCTCCCATCTCCGAGAAAATGAGGTGACTTTTTGCCCCCCCCCCGTAAAAACGAACCACGAAAAAAATGTTGAAACTTGCAGCTGGCGCAGCGACCCCGCGCCGAAAGTATATGAAAGATTGTGTCCTAAGCTGTACTTCAAGTATGAACTCAGACACTTTTCTCACCCTTCTAACTTTTGTAGTTGTAAAAAGTACAAATTTTGTCTATATTTTTGGCCCAATCCTCTTTGAGGAGCTCGTGCTTAGAAATGGAACAATGCACGTGCAAATTTGAAACAAATACAGGAACCGTCGATGAATGATCCGTGTGATTTCAAAATTTTGTTTAGTTCAGTCCTCCATCTTTGAGAAAATGGAGTGACTATTCTGTCCTATGAAAAACGGGCCGGGTGATATGTTATGTCGTTAATAACTCAGCGAAACATTGTCCAATTTTGTTGAAATTCGGTAGGCTGATGCGCTGAAATATGATACAGAGTTTGATAGCGTGACAGCCTATACACTCAAAGCGTTCAAGGTCAAAGGGTCAAAGGTCAAGTTCACATTATGACGTAAGGTATCGGTAGCAAAAACATTACAAGTCAAGAACGGGTTGAGTAAATTCAAACTTGGAGAAAATCGTCCGTGTACATGTACGCCGTGCTGAGGGCCACGTGTAATACATGTTCAAGGTTATTAGGTCAAATAGCCCGGAAATAGAAATCTGGCCTATTTTTTATCTGCACATCGAAGAAAAGCACCGAAAACGTAGCGTCGTCTGAACGCCAAATTATTGCTCTTTTTAAAAACTTGGGGTCGCTGAATCTAATGGCAAAGTCAGAGTGTTGACAAATAGCAGTTTCTGCGCATGTGCAGTATAAATTTGGCCAAAATAGCTCTGAACAACTGACGAGATATCGGGCGGTCTTCAAGTTGCAATGCATGGCTGACTACCACTTTTTCTATTTCTATATATATTATTAGTAAGTAAGTAATTTTCATTCGAGAACGGGATAGCACAAATTGACAGAGCAGTGCGAAAACAGTAAAAGTTATTAAAATGAGCTGATGATACGTCCGGTGTACAATTATTTGGTGTGTTTGTGCGCGCGGGCGTTTGACAGCGGCGGTACACAAGGCATATTTGTAGTTCTTCCACGAGATCGATCGATTGACACTGGTTCAATAAGATTCGCTAATGCCAGTGTGTAAATGACATACCGTGTTAGCGGTAGTATTCATTCATTCATTCATGCTTTATTATTATTATTATTATTGTTGTTGTTGTTGTTGTTGTTGTTGATTGTCTGTTTGTTTGTTTGTTTTTGTTGTCGTTGTCGTCGTCGTTGTCGTCATCATCATCATAGACATGAACATCACTGACTGCATGCAAAAATTGCACATTAAAACTGAAGGACATTATTCGCCGTGAATTCGACAACATATTCTCGAAACTTTGATGAGGTGAGGAGAAAGTACTATCAGCGCCTCCCCATTACAGTGCATAACACAGGTGTCTCGACGCAGTGGCTTCTCCTATAAGTAATACAGGTACAGGTATTGTACTACCTGGTGGCCGACAGGTGCGCGAATTGATAACTCCGCGACACGTAAATCCCGAAGACGCCGTCAACAGGGCACAGTTGACGGTAGCGACAGCATCCGGTACTGCATCGCGTACAGGTATGCCATGCACGTACGTCTAAACACAGTTCAATGCGGGTCATGTTTACAGTACATCGACCGCGACGACGACGACGACGACGAAGCGACGGAACAAGTATGCGTCCGTCGTCCGGTCGACGGTTAAGACGATCTGGCGTACGGCGACCGGCGCCGGACGATTTTATACGGCAATTTTGCGGCGAGCGAAAATTCGCCGAAAATAAATACAGTTATTTGCCCAAGTAATGGAGCAGGCGAGATGGGTCGTTTTCGGTTATTACGAAGATTGGCGGTAGGACGACGGCGGTGGCGGCGCCCGCGCCACGAAAGCGCGTGGTTAGCGGGCGTTAGAGCGGTCCCAAATTGGCGTTTTGGCTTGTCGACGGCTTGTGTTTAGCGTGATATTTATTACAAGGCTCGCGACGTCGATCGTCGTTCGAGAAGCTGGTCGCGCTCGCCTGCCTGCCGCAACGCGTTGACGACCGGCCCAGCGGCGCCGAGTTCTGAGCGCTGCGGCCTGTTTTGCCCGCGTCTGATAGCGTGTTGTCGGCGCGCGCCGTCCTGTCCGCTAAGTCATATACTCGGCAGTCGACAATCTCCGTAATTTTCGCTAATTGCTCGCACAAGTGGCACGCGCCGTTGGCGGTCAATGCGAGCACGTGAACGCGCCGTTGTTCGCGCTTTTAGCGACGTCATGTCGCGACACGCGCCATGTTTTTCGTAATCGATGCCGACGCTTGGCTGCCGGCCATTTGTTATCGACACCGTGAAATTTTAGCGATGTGGGTGGTAGCCGTGTGGGTCTGGGGCACGTAAGTAAGTAAGCATAATGTGTGTGTCCTCTAAAATAGATCCACTCAGTTTTCTGGCTAAATGTTGTAGGAGGCGACTGAACCAGGGTTTAGTTGTAGCTTTAGATTTTTCTGCCAGTGTTAGATAGTATGTTTTTGTGTTATTGTTTATTTCTGGGTGCATACTTTGTTTAGTTCGTTACCGTTTCGTTATCACTTATCAGTACCAGATTAATTGATTGCCTGGGAAGATTCATCTCCGAAAATGACCTGTTATGGGACGTTAAACCTTACTTACTAACTAACTAGCTGGTACCCGTAGAACTTGCGAACGTGCTGAGCATTCTACATATTCGGAATAACCAAAGTGATCATCATTTCACCATAACATTGAGGTTGTTTGTGATTGCCAAGTGTTCTTTAATTTTGACCTTCCTAGTATGTTATTACGCAAACGGACTAATAAATTTATTGGTAATTAT